>Ga0157364_1001267_pt1 | contig 21008 bp, 11 predicted proteins | sample AttsexASBM2_FD_111476 | JGI IMG/M metagenome (GOLD analysis project Ga0157364, IMG submission 111476) | Fungus gardens microbial communities from leaf cutter ant in Ribeirão Preto, State of São Paulo, Brazil - Atta sexdens ASBM2 | ecosystem: Host-associated > Fungi > Mycelium > Unclassified ...
ATTCTATTCTATTCTATCTTCTATTCTATTCTAACAGAATAACGTACTAGTAGAAAAGTGACGTGTGCGCGAGATCATCAGTCATTGCGTCAGGCGTCATCATGAATGAGAAACGCCGACTATAAGACATCTACCTCAAGCCATTTATCAAAAGTCGAGACAGTCCTATCGAAGTGTCTCTACGAAATTATCTGCTGGCGGTGCTGGACCCACGAGATTCCGGACAATCTGTCCCAGTCGAATTATTCAACATTAACCTCCAGGTTATCGATCTGCCGATTCTGAATATTCGCTAGTTCGCGACAGTCCATTCTCGATTCTCGTGTGATTTCGGCGAAGTATCTCTTTGGTCCTATTCGAAGCGAGTACTTTCGTAGCCAAGGTTTCCTACTTTACGAGCCACTTTCTCCAAGTAAGAATATGGATCAATAAGCGGTATTATATCATCAACGAAAACGTAATGATTAAATTATATCGCTCCAATAATTAGTAACATATATAGTTTTAAGAAAATAATATAACTCAAGCTATTAAAAACGATTTCATTGCAAGGAAAAAGATATAGCCTTCAATAAAAGATTACGCAGCAAAAGTCATTTGATTCCGAATTCATGGTCTATAAATGTTCCGAAATCGCTTTTAACGCCTGGCCCTTGTAGAGCTTAGTATGTGTTTCAAAAATATAGCCCAATAAATACTTTGTAATTCCTTATGGGTTTTGTTTTCCTGCACACATGCATTACGCGTTGATATATTGTACGCGATCCACTAAAGTTCGTCTCTCGTTCGCGTTTCGATTACATCAAAAGTTGTAAACCAAATCGAAATGTGCATCAGGCGATCAAGGAAAGTGGCGGCGGCGTAAATAGCGAGGTGGTTTTGCTATCGGAATGTTGATGCTGTGATCGGCAAGGAGGTCGAAGTGGTGCGACCACCTCGAACGAGGTTGCTTGGCTCATCTCAGCCAGGTCTTGTGCATGGTCGGGTTAGGTAAGGATTGTTGCGCAGCATTCAAGCAAGAAAAGACGACAAGCAAAACGAATTGAGATGGGAGATGTGACAAGAAATGGGAGCGAAATCTGACACATGAATGACAGTGAAGAAAAGCAGATAAAAAATATATATACGTTACAATCAAAACGATGAACAGCATACAATCATGTACTTTACTATGAAATTTTTGAAAACTGCACAGTTTGTAAGATACATGCAATTTATAATAAAATTTATACAAATTAGAACTATTATAAATTCATAGTTTATTCGCGAAAGAAATAAAGTTAATATAAAAGAATTATACAATATTATTTATTTATTATAGATTATATGAAGAAAAATAACATTTATAAAGGAATGAAACTCTCTTGCATTAAGTTATAAGTTTGTAAGTTTAGTTATGTAATATTAGTGTAATATTACATTTGTTGTAGTGACGATTGTATCATAACGTATTGAAATATCGATGAGTATAAACATACATGTAAATAGCATTTTCATACTGAATATGGAATATTGAAACTGAGAGACTCGAATGGTTGATAAAATAACAGATATATTATTGTTAGAGTTTAGTGGGTATGTTTAGATATATGATGCATACATATTAAAGCTAACTGCCATTCGCATGATAGTTTCTTTCTTTGAAACGCCAAGTTATGTAAAACGTAATAAACGATTAGCACTGTCAAATGAATTCAATGAAAATGCTTTTTCGTTTTTCGATAGTTTTCGATTTCAAAGTTTTACCGATTTATTTACACAAACGATGACATTTTATTTCGATACTCTGATCTATTCCATCGCATTCTTTATGTTATTTAATATGAATGCTGGTTTCCTTGATATAAAAAAGAAAAATCATTAATATTCCTAATGTGTGAATATAATCCTAATTACATCTTTTATTATTTTGTTTTATTTAATTAGATTTAAATGGAAACCTAAAACATAAATCTCTAAATCTTCCTTCAGTTCAAGCTTCACGAACTCTTAGGACATTTTTGTCTTCCCGGCACTTATGCCTAGCTTTCGTATCCTGTCCGCTTTTCGCTCGAACGTCTACCTTCATCTTCCAGCCGTCCTTCCAAGAGCCAATCCGTCTGACTTCTCGTTGCACTCGTGAGTCTCAAGTATTCTCCTGGTTGCACAGCCATGCAAGCCTTATTCAGAAAGACCTCCTTGCTTGTCCGTTGACTGGAAATACAGTCGAATTCAGTGGGCTCTCCTGACTTAATGTGATAAAATCGTATCAGGAAGTACTTAGATAACCAAATAGTGATTACAAGAGAAAAAGATTTAGGCGAAAGATTATTTTCTCACGCTCTACAATGATTTAGTGCTAGTACATCAAGAGACATTAGTAAAATATTTACAATTAGATAAGGAATTATCTCTGTCATAAAAACGTGTTTGTCGATTGCGCCTGAAAATAGATAACTTTTTACAAGCATTCATTGTCTATGAGATGGAAGTAAGAAATTCAAACTTGCCGACTTTGATTCGAACGTATATCTGCACTCAAAGTCAATTATGCTAATGGCCAGTTCAAACTTACGAAATTAAATTGGTTTCGCAGACAACCAATTTCAACTTGCCGACTTTTGGGAGAATATCCCCTGTGGTTTAATGTAAACTGTTATCTACCATTCGCAATATATAGTAGTTAACAGACTAATTATGAGATCCTTTTACCGCGTGTAAATTTCGAACCCTACTAATATACCTTGTCACTGTTTGTTAATTATCAATAAATCTGTACAACGATGGACATGGATTAATAGGTACATATCCACTGTACATCGCGAATAATGTACCTATTAATCCATGTCCATCGTTGTCCATGTCTTCTGTCCATGTCTTTAATTCCTAATTCGATAATACAATGTCATCAGGGAGGTGATTTAACAATCTTCGTAAATAATTTGGAAGAACATTCTACGTCAGATTTTTTTTCTTTTAAATAAAATATTTTTAATAATATTATAAATCCATTGTAAAATAATTGCGCAAAGTTTTTATAATAAATACTATTTTTATAATAAATGCTATTTTTTTTAATACAATTTCTTCAGTTGATGTCGCATTGAAATAATACAATTAATATTTCAGCAACGTCTCTGAATTCGTAGTAATTAATGTCTTCAGCTTTTATTAGAAATCGGGGACGTCTTCGAGAGATTATTTCTATAGTAGCTGATTTCCCATGGGATACTAATCCTATTATGGATCGACAACTTTTTGTTATCAACTAAAGAGCATCGCCCAGCTTACGAAAAACTACAAATAAAACTTTTCCAAGATATATTTGTGTTATCCGGATTAATTATACGCAAATTAAAAAGAATAATATTTAATTGTATCTGTATTAGCGCTCTATAGATTACTTACTCTTTAGATCTCTCTCTACGAATATTATAATATATTTAAATATATTTTTATTATTATCATCATATGAAGCTATTCACATAATTAAAAAAATATCTTTCATTAATCTCTAATAATACATAAAATATCGTTTATATTGCTTAAGATATTATATTTTCTTCTGTTATATCACATTCTTTTATCATTAATTTATTATATCTGTTTTATACTTTAAGCAATGCGTTACAATCGCTGCAAAACATAATTTTGGAAGATAAATAAACTCGATTTTCGAAGCAAATTCACTATGTCGCATTAAGTGAGTTCCCAGTTATGATCACCTAAAGTTCCCGCATGGCACGCTCCACGTTAAACTTCGTTCTCTCCTTCAGCAAATTATGTAAATCCAGAAGCTGTTGCTACGCGGGATTGTCGACACCATTTCTTCTTAAAACTAGCATTATTGCAAGCGCAAATATCTTTATTCGTCAAGGAGTTGCTTATAAGAAGAAAATAACGAACTCTTTCTAAGGTGAGAAAATATTATAGAAATTTATATATAATTTCATTAATTCTACGTTTTTCAAAATAACAAAGTGATTTCAATATAATTATGATTTTAGTTAAAAAATCCATTATTTTCGCGTTGCCATATATATGAAACCATTGTTTTTATTTTATAAAAGCTATTATACTATATAAAATCAGAGAATATTATTCAGAACAATTATAAATCATATGAGTGAAATGTGCAAAACATACATGGGTAAAATACATAAAAATGCACATTTCATGAAAGACCAAAAAATTTGAAACTCTTGATAAATAACTGAATTATCGAAAATCGTTACTTCTGATCACGATGTGACCAGAGAATCGGCCAACGATGCTCTTTCGATTGCGGCGCGCTCGAACTTGACTCAGTCGCTTTAATAAACGACGATCATATTGGCGAGCAATATTCGCATGGAATATAAAGAAACACGCAGTTGTAACGCTGGTCGTACTAGTAAGAATTATGTAATTGCCAAACGGCGGTTGTACAATAATGACACATGGGCCAATGATAACATTCCGTTTCAACGGATTGTCGTTTGTGGATGGCTGGGTGGTACATGCCGGTCAGGGGATGCATTGGAGTAGAAGGGAAGAGAGAGGCAGGAGGATGAAGGAGGGATGCACATAGAGCATGGCTCAGGGGAGAGTAAAAGAGCAGCGAGGGGCCACTAGGGGTGGCTGCAAGCGGAACGGGGCCTCCGTAAACGTGCAAGCGCCAATGCAGCATAACGACACAGCCAAATGGTTCGACCATTACCGCGCCAATATTACCTGCTCAACTGAATTATTGTGTCGAGCGGTCGCGCGAAATATCTGGCATCGATATTGAATTGGTGTGGTAGTCGACTGGGCAGGAAGGGGAACGAATAAAGGGGGTGGAGTGGAGTAATGGGGACGGGGATGCATGGGAGCAGAGAGCAAAAAGAACCAGAGGAGAAAAAAAAGAATTGACTTTAACGAGAATGGATCTTTGTGGAACAAAAGCCCAATTTTACAGAATAACTTTCAATAAATTCTATTCTCAAATAATGCTTTCGATAAGCGAAAAAGAATAAATGCAACCGCTTACGTTTATCGGTACAGGATCCATTGTTTTCTGCCACCTTAATCGGCATTTAATTATCGGTTATATAATTATATCTAATGAGACGACAGTCTTGTTCAAGAAAATGTTCGATGAACGATAATTTATTTTGTTTTACGCCGTAGAATATTCTTGTAGCTTATCCTTCGTTTCGCGCGCACCTCTTTTCATTAAAATTAACAATACAGTCGAACGGAAAGCGGGAAAATAATGTCGTTTTCGAACTTAAAATGTATGCTGTTCGGTTAATTCGTACCATTGAAAGAAGATAGATTAAGCGAATGAAAGCACAAAGGAAGGATAAACAAAAGAGTTATTCGTTCAGATAACTAACAAAGTAGGATTAAATAACTGACAAAAATTTTTTTCAATTCGATCCATTGGATGCACAGACGATGCCTCATATTTGTTTCGCTTTTCGACAGAGATCGGCTCGGTCCAATCAAAATGGTTAAAAGTAAACTACGACTCATATGAAAATTGGATTATATGTAGATAGTCATTTTCTGCGGCATGATGCTAAAGTTATTTGGCAGAATGCAATACTAGACATATTCCGGGAAATAGCTGTTTATAACCTGCATACGTATTCCCGCTAATGTTCATTGAATTCGTTTCAGGGATGGCCATTAATTATAGTACCTGGCATGGCTGGGAGAAGCGCGCCAAACAACGACTCTCCATTTCGAGAACAAATAGTGACGATTATTTGTTGTCATTATCACGTACTGCAATCGAGAACTGTCTGTCAATTTGTACGGGATTTTGTACACGACGCGTAAAGCGCTTACAAAGAAGCGTAAAATTCAGTATTAAAAAAAAATAAATCATTGTCAATGTCATTCATTTTTAATACACTTTCAGTATTACAACAATCAATTATGATGAACTACAAATTAACATTTTTTATAATTATAAATTTTTAACTAGATCTATCCATAACATTATAACAATAATTTTTATGATTCTCTCTTTACTCTCTTTTCTCTTTTTTCGCTATTATTAATATAATTTATGCTATAATTATAGCTTTGGTAAAAACAATTTAAAAAAATTAAATAATTACAAAAAGTTGAAATAGCAGAACTATTGTTCTCTTCTCTCGAAATATTTTCTAGGCTTTGAATTGTTCCACGGGTAATAAATGCATTCTGTCAGTTCCACACTATGTACATTTATCAAATGTGAAATTTTTAAATAATTTGCAAAAACAAATAGACGCTGAATTAATTTAATAAAGTAATGAATAACTGATTAAAATTTTATAAGATAAAACATTTAAGAAATGACACCTCTATTATCCCGGGCTATTACTGTTACTTAATCAGATGTTTATGGCGAAACACTTCGATGCGTTGTCGAGCCAGACAGGAACATCGACATAAACTCCCATCACCAAGACCAGATCCCCCGCAGGTCTATAGCTAGTTCTTGGTTGGCTAATGCGATTGTTATTACACATATTATCTCTGCGCGAGTAATCATGTTTCACATTACCATGGCTCGTTCCCCGATCAGGCGGCCTCGTCTGAATCCTGCTGTAAAACAGTGCCCGTAAGACGACTTTGGAACGCCTACTCATACGCAAATCACCATTCGCAGACATGTGTATATTCTTTCAGCATGTTACTACAGAAACGGAGAGTGATCAAGTCGCAGTATAGTATACACGAACTACGGTCTTTGTACGCCAAGGGCAAACGATACCGGCACGAATGGTTCCCTATCGCACCGCAAGTAGTTTTACATAGTACGAAGGCGTGGTATAGATGCGCCCAAGGTAAGTTGTAACATCATTCGGAGATTACGAAATAAAGGATCCTATACTCACTCGGAGCGGTTGATAGAGTGCTGAAGCCGGCAGCTACTACAGTAAGTTCGTTATATCTTGAATATTATCAGAACTTTCAAGCTTTCGCGGAATTTCGTGCGTAACATATAGATTTGCCTGGAAAACTAATGGCCGTTCAAATTTCAAGAACGTATCGTATGTGAAACATTCAGAATCGAGTTTAATATCTTATGTATTGTGGATAGTTCAGTAATCACACTTCAATGAAATTAAAAATTTATCAGAAAACCGATTAACGGAATAACTATTTGCGTAAACTATTTGGTATTCAAAATTTCGATTAAAAAGCACCAAAACAAATATGTCTATATTTGGAATATCATCATATCTATGTTTTTATTTGCACTGAAAAAAAATTCCGGTTGAAAAGGGATGAATCAGAATTTTCTGGTTAAATTTATTAGAATTCTAGTTGAGATAACTGGAATTCTGGTTGATACAATATTTCTGATAAAATCTACTAGAATTCTTATTTTTATCAGAATAATTATATCAATCAGAATTCTAATTATCTCAATTATAATTCTAAGATCTTCAGATTTAACCAGAAAATTCTAATTTGTTTATTTTCCACCAGTATTACTATTTAATCCAACCAGAATTTTTCTCGTTGTATCAACTTATATCTGTATCAATTTATCCAGTAATCTATCCACCAAAATACATTCTATTGCAGTTAATGAAATAACTATTTTATGTTAGATAACGCAATACAGACAGTTCTAATCTTTGATAGAAAAATCGAAATATCTAGTTAATAAATGTTTAATCTGTAAATAAATTAACATTTATAATGATGTTAATTTTCCTTATATCTCATATTTTTTAAATCCAAACTATATGAATATTTATAAAAAGATAATACAAATTTTTTTATGTACTCAATTTATTAATAAGAATTTTTATAAAATCAAAAGCTATTGTTAAATGAATTAATTAAAAGCTAATAATATTTAATCTGTCAGTTTCTGATTTAATCTGTTTGCATCTCGATTCTTCGCATTATCTTTCATGTCATAATCTCGTCTACTTACAGAAAGTTTCGAGTAAAAAAAAAAACAAAATTTAACAGATGATAAAGCATCCGATAAGCGACGAAATGTCAGCTCTTGAAAACAGCTTCATCCAAATTTAATTCCCGCGATAAGTGAAACATCGATGGCTCCGCGAAAGGAGCTCTGACTTCGCGTCGTCGTCGCTTTTTATTATCGCTAACTTCGTCCTTCTCTTTTGACGGGATATACGATCTTATTCGATCTTAAGGTGCTCACCGGGAGCTATATCAGCATCGCTGCCCATCCTGATTATCCACTTGCAGAGATCGAATCGATTGAAGGGAGCCGCGCTCGCATTTTTCCGACGTTACATCCCATTACCGTGGAAGCGGTGAAGTGGTTGAAGAGGGAAACTGCAGATAGTCGTAACGAGATTTACTTGGTAGAATGATAGGGTTCAAGACGCGACACAGTCAACAGAAAAGCTGATCCCAGAGAGCTTCTATGAGTGAGTTATTATTACGATACAATCAACTTTCGTAATTACAGCCGATTTTCGAATTATGAAAATAATTGATTCAATTATAAGATCATGCGAGGAGCATAAGAATGTCTACAATGTAAGAATATCAATTTATGCTAATCGAGTCTGTATAATCTGATATCTGTTTATCTTATTTTCTCATTTTTCTCTGCGTAATAAAGTTTCGATATTACTTCAAATTGATATTGCTATTTTTAATACCATCATGTAGAGTAATTCCTTTTTCTATCAGCGATATCATTTTTCTCTCTCAAAGCATCTCTTCAATCACTAGAAGCAACGAACTCGACAATACCGGATATCGAGATCGGTACGTTAAATCGCATACTTGACGGATTCCGCGCAGAACGAATTGTGCTTGTTCAGGCGGAATGAACTCGATTCGACGAGGATCGGTTGAAGCGACTTCCGAAATATGGGAAAATCGGAACTCTGGCCAGTCTCTCCCGCTTTCACGTTAACGGCGAAACCTCTGCCCGGAAAATTTCGACAAGAAGCCGCGTTAAAGATTCACTCGCTCTCACGTCGGCCGTATTAAGGTCGAACGAACCACTTTGCGGATGGAGATTCGAGGAATATCTGTATGCATACGTGGATGTACATTCGCATATTGACTCATGGCTGAGAATACGACGATAAATTTCTCATGAACGCGTATATACGGTCTACTTGTTTATTCCATATTTATGTATTTTTAAAAATTTATTCCAAGATATTGCTTTCTTTTTAAATTGTTGAGATCAGAAAATGGAAAAAAACATTTCCCTTGATTTTTGTTAGCTAAATTACAAACGCGAATAAGACTGTTTAGAACGCAGTAAAATGACACTGTAACCGTTACCTTATGTTTAATGCAATCCGTGTCGGTGACGAGGCATTGATGATTAAAAGACGAAACAAGATTTTAATCGGGATAACGGCTTACGTTGTTTCGCACGTACAGTGCATGCAATGCAATAAACGCATACGTTTCTTACTGTTAAGAATGCGATGCGCACAATTATTTAATAAGTTTAATACATACATTAACAAAGGAAATTTGCTCATAAAAAATATAAAATCTGTTTTAGACCGCAGTTTTACAGCAAATACTTTAAACAATTTATAATGTACGACGTTTAAAAAATCCATTATGGCGTAAATAAATGATGGTTCGTCAGATCATTTGTCTCCGAAACTATTCTGCAAGATTCAATATAGGCTCAGGTGTCGCTCCCGGCAAGATCTAATCAGTATTGGAATATAATTTTAGTAATCTTGGTAATCAATCTTACCCTGTCCCGACTCTGAAGGATGACATCGTGGGCGTGTTCATGTGTAACATGTACACGTACACACACATTCACGTACTATTCTCTCGATATTAATTAAACTAGTTAACAAGCACCGGGTATTATTGCTGGTTGGATACCAACTGCACAAAGGTACGAAGTCGTATTTAAGTTGATATCGCGAAGTGAAAAGGGGAAAGCAGAAACGCGGCTTCATGTCGCGAAGGAAAATCCTTCTATAGTTCTCGAGGCGAAGATTCAAGGTAACTGTACGGCGGCGATTGCCTGAGAGGATGTCTATCATACGAACAAACTTCGTCAATTCTATCTAATTGACCCTCGTACAAAGACTGAGTTTCCCGAGAAGTGGCAAAGTTTCAAGACGACATCTTCTGTTTGACCCTGGTATAACCGCCGTCTCGTCACAATAGCGATGCGTATTCTGGAATCTACACTATCATGTTTCCAAAACAACGGGTATCGATCCGACCTGCGTTAACATTAGGCAATCTACGGGTTTACCACACAAACATCCAACGAGTGGATTGGATTCCTGGTAACAATGTTTCCTAACTTAGATCCTTAGTCAACGTTTTACCAAAAGTTTATGTTATGTACTATGGCAAAAATTACTAGAGAAAAATATATTTATTATTAACCCTTCTGTTATAATTGTTCACTTTTCTACTACTGTGTTCCATAAAATTTTTCTTAAAAAAGTAAAAGTGAAAACGAGAAAATAAAGTCTGTACAAAATTGTTTATTGTTCAAAAGTGTGATTTTTGAGACATCATTACGAAATTCGCACAAAAATATAAAAAAATTTGACTCACAAATCGATATATGGATTCCTATTACCGAAAGAATTAAACGGTATAAAAATTAATGCAAATTAAAATATAATTAATGCTCGTTTTCAAACAGTGCATTTTAATTAAGATTTACGAAAGCTAAAACGATAAAATGAAAGGTAAACCGCGCGTACTTATTGGAACACCGCAATTTCTCTAGTTGTTGGTTTCTCTTTCTCTTGTCATTTGGTCATTTCGTATCGGAAACTCAGAGTGGTCACGTAGACGAACTGTTAATGAGATTAATAGTTACAACTTGAAATTTACTCAGAATTGAGACATGTAATCAATAATTAAATCCTAGTCAGTTCTCAAAAGACTGAAAATGATATTTCGCATATACAATGTTCTTCAAATATTATTACTGTCTATATATAGACGCGTATTATCTATGTTATTATTCTTGTATTCATAATGAATGATATTTTATATAGTTAAACAAATTTTAATAGTATTTACGTTGATTCGTGATTATATCCAAATATTAATATTATTAACCATATAATAGAATTTATTAATAGAAATAATATAATATATTTCCAAAACAGATCTTAGTATAAAAATACTAAATGCAGATTTTTGTATTTAATATTTTAGTAATATATGTACATTATTTCAGTTTTTATAAACTGTGCATCGATATGGTTTGTCAGACTTGAAATCGCAAACTGAAACTGAAATTAATATCCCGATTTCAAATTCGACAAACAGTATCGATGCACAGTTTATAAAAACCGAATAATATATTTACAAAAATTTGTATTTAGTATTATTATTAACCAAGATTCGCTTTGATTAAAAATAGGATTATTTCTTTTAAATGATTTATTATTGTCGGTTTAATATTGATTTGTAATTATATATTAAAATGAACTTTTGAACTTTTATTTTACAGTTACATACGTATATGTGTGTGTGCGATACATATGTTTTTTACAACTATATCAAAATAATATTTGTTCATGTCAGATTATTATTTATATAGCTTTTGATTTTAAATCGATTATTCGACTTTTTATAAATCTTTATTAAATATATTTGTGTACATAAGCACACAAAGCATAAATTTCATCCATAATATTTTGATGATTAAAATACATAAAATTATTATATAAGCAAATTATTCACATCGTTCATTTTGTCATATCATTTGATCTCATGCTGCAACTTGGTACCCAGAGATTTGTAACCGCAATCATTTCCGCAAAATATACCAGTGCGGCTAATTCATAATTTTCTCGAGGGAGAGATAAACATTCCTCTCTTTCTTGCAAGTTTTCTCATCAAGTAATCAGTTACGCTAAATACATTGTTACTTACACCGGCGAAGAACGATTCTACTAAATATTAACTTTCCGATCCTAGCGACATTCATAAATGACAGTAATTTATCAGCTAAAATTTTCGTCAAATTGCAGTTAAAAACGATGACAAAATAATTTACTGACATTAACATGTCGCTTAGCGACATTTTTAATAAGTTTAATTCTTACTTATTAATGTTTCAACAAATGCGAGAGTATACGCACAGAAGAATCATCGACGCGACAGATTCATGCATAGACGTTTTTCAATGGATCGATTAGATCGACATGCTGTCTTATTTATATACACCCACACGCGCACACATAAATGCTTCCACGCTTAAATGCTTCCACTTGGTTTTATCGATAGCCCCTTGAATTATGGTACCACCCACTAACAGCTTTCAATCGCATAAATTATTCAGTACCGATTCCGCACCTGTAATGGAACACATCAATCCCGTGTAAACAAGATGGGTCGCATTCACAGTCATTTTGTGATTGATTCGACCTTCTGATTTAAAATAAACATGCTAATAGAATAATTTGATTTTCGATATCCATACTATTGTCTTTATAGTTGTCAATATTAACATTATATCTTTAATTTTTATTAATGATATCGCAGAATATTTTCTATATATATATATATATATATATATATATATATAAATAAAAATATATAATATATAATATATATATATACACATACACAAAGTGAAAATGAAATCATCATTTTTGAAATATTGATAAATATAGGAAAGAAATAAAGTAATAGCCAAATATGATTAAGGTGAAATCCTCCCATATGAAAAGATGAAAAAAATCATGCAGCTAGTACAAAAGTCCAAAATTTATTAGTTAAATACATTAATTTTTGTTTAAAATCTGTAGCATAATTTTTTATCAATATTGAAAAGACAAACAAAACAATTATTCCATCATGATACAAAGATGTAGATATATCACTGTTTCTTTTAATCTATGTCAGAATGAAAAATTTACGAGCGTGTGCGATGTCGCGTGCGAGGTCCCTTGTGATCTTTTTTTCATTGAGCGACAAAACCGCAATCGACCGTATGCACACGTGTAATTGGGCCTCTGTGACAGTCGTCTCGCGTTGTTTTGCCCATAGTCCACTACCTCACGCGAGGGACCAGTGACGCGCAGCGCAGCGACGGTTGCATTCAATTTGCATCCGACAGATAAAAGGCGCGGTTAACGCGGGTATACAGAGGCAAGGGGGCGCGAACGAGAAAATCAGTAAACCGATATTCCAGCAATAACAACGATGTGGCAAGGAGCCGCCGTCGCTGCGGAGTCTCGCCGCAACCTGCCTTCAATTTCATCCCACTTCAGCTACATCCTGCTTTAACATTCGCCTTTCCACTGTGGGCACGCCCTTCCCAGTGCAGGCGCGATGTACCCTCCGGTGGTGAGATGCCGAGGTTTGAGTTTATTATGATTATGAGGCGAGCAGAGGTGAGACTCACGACTCTCAAGAGACCGGCTTTTCTTCTTCGTCTTCCTCTCTTCTTCCTCTACTTCGTTCTCTGCGCGTTCATCCTCGCCCCTTTTCCTTTTGCGTTTCTCGTCCTTTTCCTTTTTCTTTCACTTTCTCGTCCACTGATTCAAGACGTTTCGTTCCTCTCCGTATTGTGAATGTACCGCCTGAGTACCGAAGAATTTCCTTCCTCTCACTATATTCCTTTTTCTTCTGCTATCCTGCTATCCAACCATCGGTTTGTTTCCATCCATTCTTTGTTTGTCCATTCAGAGTCTTCGGTGCTAATCGCAGAGATAAAATAAGATTCTAGGAAGTAGAGTGAAGGATGCACCCCCGATGGCCAAGCTTCTCTTTCAATGAACGCTGCTTGCGAGACTCCACTCTACTTGCGGTCTCATTTTCAATGAAGACGCCGTAAAAAGTTCCAAGTGCTACGCCGATGTATCGGAAGAAGAAATTGGGGAGTAAAATGGTAGCAGCAAGTAGCTAGTAGACTAGCACGAAAAGGGTCAGACTCGTGGAACTAAATCTAATCGGCAAAAGGAATAGACCGAAAACTAACCCCAAGTTTACGTTCCCCGCTTTTCCCGTTTTAAACTCGAGCAAGACGTACTTTAACTCTTACGAAACTTAGTTAATTTCTGAACGCTTTTATCAAAATATATAGCTTCGGCAAATTACACGGGAAATTAAATATTGTTTTTGAGCATGTTATTTAATTACCTGTTAATTTTTTATTTTTCTCGACGTACGCCATTGCATTACTGCGATGAATAAATCGATCGCTAATTGAAATCCAGTCTTCAATCCATAAAGTGAACCGATTTGTATGCAGAGCGGGGAGAAACGTCAGTAGCTTCCGTAAAAAAACAGGATACAATGAGAAATGTCGAGTCATCCGACAGTGCCTATTTATTCCTGGACCTTAAGCTACTTTCATTGCCGTTTCCTTAATCCATCGTACAAGCTTGCGAAAAAAAATTCATCTTTGTACTGCACCGCGGGCAAATGTAGCGATAGGAATCCGAATAGCTGAAAGATATCGAGCGTGGACCACGGTTCGTGAACTGTCGCTTTCAATATCACGGCTACCACCGACAAGGTCTCGCGTGTGATGGGTATACAGCGAACTTCGTAGAAACTCTCGGCACAACAATAACGATCAATCGGTAAGATCGACGATGACGGTGCGTGCGTGATACAAAAAAAAAGAGAAAAAAGTAACGAACCATAAAGAAAACGGTGCGGCATCGATACAGTTACGACGATTCCCTCTATGATTCTTCTCGTTTGCCAAGTCATCATCATAACATATCGACGGCATCGCATCACATATGTTATACTTGAAACAAGACTCGTCGGAAGCGAAGCGTTCGAGTGCGATAAATCGTCGCATGTATGTATATAATACAAGATTCAACGCGTTATCGCGATTTTTATTGGGCCGTCAAAATGAAGGAGCACTACGCACGTGACAACGCACACCGAGCACCGTCGACTCATCATCCCCGGTAGGTAATTGCCGGCGGGTTAGACAATCAAAAGAATATTATCCTGACGAATCACTACAACATGCGGCGATTATTATCGTTAATTAATGCAATCGTGTAACTAAAAGGAAGAATTTCAGACATGCGACGGTCGGCTCGCGAGATTTCCGGTGGAGACACGGATACGGCACGCTTATCGGTCGTGAAGTAATAAGACAACGCGAAGAAGAAACAGACATAGCGTGCAGATATCGCGTCGCGTGTAGGTACTGCGCGAGGAGCGAGACGATCAACGGTGAGAGACGATCAATGGGTAAAGATAGAACGAGAGAGAAGCAAATGTATGGATATGCGAACAGCGAGCGAGCACTCTAGGAGATAAAGGAAAAGGGAGAAAAGAGGCTATGGAGCTGATTAACGCGCGGCGTCTTGTTCCACCCACCCGCGTCCACGATGGTTTGATTCGGAGCGATAAACAGTTTATGAAGCAGCCGGACCGAGAGTAATAGATTAAATGCGTAAGAGAGACACGGGGAGGCGGAGAAGGAACCGAAAGAGACCGCGGATAAAGACAAGGGAGTGTGGAGAGCGCGGTAAACAATGATGGGTAGCCTCCCGCGTCCGGTAACTGCCGCCGCCGCCGCGCTCTAACATGGGAGCTCATTACGGGGTCTCGCGTGAGCGCATCCACCTATAGTTGATTGCATTATAATACGATCTGGTGCCTCCTTCGTTGTCAAGTGGCATTGCCGCCGCGCGCAGAGGAAGATTCGCTGTGAGATCGAAGCTTCTTCGGACGGTCGCTGATATTCGCGCGTAGTAAATGGCGAGAGGAGCCTTTCATTAAAATCGTTAATCGGACGTAGACTAATGGATGTGGTCGACGCGTTAATGATTCAATGGTTCAATAACGCTAGAGATAAAACAGGCAGACGATCGCAGATGGCGTCGGTTAATTGTAGACAGCCACAGTCGCGTATACGGTTGCTGCGCGATTACAATTGGGTAGATGGGTAACGGGTATAAATACATCCTGAACACGGGAGTCTTCTTGGTTGTCGCGAGTCAGGAAACTAGGTTGTTTGCCCGTTGTCACATCCACTTGCGGCCAGGGAAAGCAGTCGGCTGTCTTCACGATGGTGGATTGCGTGCGAAGTACTCGGTCTCACGAGCAATTGCTGTCGAGTAACGGTAAGGGCGAGGAGGGAAAAGGGCAAATGTGCACGACGGCCTCTACGTGCCAAGATGGTAACACCAATGTTGGTAGGAAGAAAGGTGAGAGAAAAGGGGACAGAGTTGGCTCGAGGGGAAGAAAAAGAAGCTATGACCATGCTTTTCTTGTCGCCTCCATTCACGTGTCATCAGTCACGCGGGTAATGAGTGTCGGAAATACGAGGTTTCTTGAGTCAAACGGGGCTGTTTTCTCTTTCTGCTCCCCTTTTTTTCCCTCTTTTTCATTCCCGTCTCTTTCCTCCTGCCCGACTGACTACTCGGTGCTATTTATTATTGTCTGTAGGCGTATATACGTGCATGGAAAATAAAGAGTGTATCTTCAGGGTAGACGTCAACGTGTTTAAGTAGTCACAAATCGTACGTACTGGGTGATGTTCGTCATATCTGGTGTAAGAATCTACCAAGTGATTTCGCCCGCTGCGTACTCGTCCATGCTTGATACCACATCGGTCAGCAAGTAAAGGACAAATGAGATGATCTGATGGATAAGGATACTTACGCTCCTTTTGCAGGAGCGTGTGATTTATAACATGCGAAAAATAGCACTTTGTGAAATAAATTTAACTATACATTTTCTACATTACTAGGTAAATTCATAACAATTTTGTGAAACTTTATGCAATTTATCCGAAAAAATATCCGAGAGCAATATTAGGTGAAGAATATGCCACTCAATTTGGTAGATGGTAGAAAATATGAGTAAAACGTGCTTCACATATTTAAAATTTTGATCAATTTTTCACAGTACAATTTCGATATATGTGGCGCAGACTGATCTGTTGATCTTTGCTAACTAAATATTTATTGTCAAAATTCAAAATCGAGTCCCGTCGATATCTGAATTTTCATTGTACATTGATGCAATAGTCTAGCGTATGAATTTCACATGCGTACTATGTTAGAGAATAATGATAAAATTAATGTCAAGATATCTAAGGTAAAAATCTCATTTATAACGGCGACGTTGTGTCTGGAATATCTCAACCGGTACGTTTTTCCATAGAAATTGTACCTTGCGGAATTACGTTCGGTAAAGTAGACTGCAGTAAGCGCGAAGGAGGAGATATAAAGTGGCACTTTGCTTCCAAGAATCCTCGATTCTCTCGACTCGATATGACACTCGAGATCGTCCTCTCGTTCTTGATAGTCCTCTCCTTGTCATTTCTGCAGAAGGTAATTTAAAACGAAGAGTCTAGTTGCAATTTTGACACCGTCTTGTACCGAAAAGAATATAATAGAAATTGCGTTTACTAGAGCAAAAGAAGACGTAATAACAAGCCGTAGTATTTCTTTATTAGTAAAATTTTTAACCTTCTAAGCTTATTTAATAAAATTTATACATAGTCTATCATCGTTCTTCGACATGACGAATTTTCCGTCCAATAAATTTTTCTTTCCACGATATTCATGATTTGTTAAATGAAAGAGTACATCGAGTTAACTATGATATCAACTGACATTATTAATGTACGAGCGATTTGCATTAAATCTTAATGATATGCAGAATCGAAATATATATGATGTGAAACAGTAATCGAGCGGGATACGAGGTGATGCGGCCGATCGACATTTTCTTATAAATAGAACTGATGATTAGGATCAATTAATATAATTATAATCTGCAAGTAGCTAAAGCATCACGATCGGATTACATGCCCGGTCATTGGACGAGATAGTACCATGTCTGCTGGAACCAGATTCTACTCACCCTAATGAGACTAGATTAATTACCGAGCCATGCTATTAAACGCATCTACGTTAACGTATCGTGCACTTAACTTAGAACAGAACGGAATGTAATCCCTTGCTACGATAATTGTCAGAGCTCTGCTCGTGTAGTGGGTTTCTATGTTTGAGAAAATAAACGATGCAATGTGATGCGCGATCTCGAATTATGATAAATTTTTTCATTATGATGATGATCGTCTTAATAGTTTGTGTCTGCATGTGACTGATCGCAACAACGCGACCAAACAAAATAACATCTTTAATTAGCATTCGGTTATCAGGTCGAATGGTCAATGCCAATCGTTAAACTAATAATACGAGATACCAGTGGACTCTACGAACCATTTAAATTGACTTGCATAATCGTGAAGTGACACAGCGCTACTGCTGGTCGCAGTTGAGGTGGAAAGCCGGTAAAAACATGCATCTATTTCCATATAACAGGTTTATATATTAGGCCGTCACCGACAGCACGTAGTTACATTTGAATACGATGTCCTAAAGCCGAGAGCTACCGGCAGTTCAACGCGCTCTGGTACGTGTACATCAGAGCACGAATTAGGTCCATGTGCATTTAGGCCGACGAGAGCATCGTGCCCCGCGTGCACGCGAGCTCGATTGCTCTTCACCAATTGCAAAATGCAACTTGGCACTGGCTAAATGCTTGACTTCGAGCAATTATAAGGGACATTAAAGTAATAATGGAATATTAAAAAACTGGCCCTCTCATGCGATGTAAAGTCACTAGCGCGACATGCAATAGTGGCACACACTCACAATAACAAAAACAATAAAATATTTAAGAAACTGTTATACAAATTACTTAAGTAATGTTTAATAAACTTCATTACGCAGAATACTTCATCAAATGCGTCACTATACTGCTTCGTATTGCATCCCCATCGTATTAATCTCCTTCTTCAAATTACTTTTATAATTAAATTCTATTTAATTGAATTAATTAAATTGAATTCCGAAGAATAAGAACTTTATAGATTTTCGCAAAGAGAAGTAATATAATTTACGCATTTAAAATTTGCGAATTGCAAAGACAAATTATCTGTGTAACTTACATTTATATTAGTCCTTTTTGCACGGAGCAGCAAACATGTTTCGCAGAAAGCGTAATATTCTCTTTAAGTTTCATTCAGTGCATGATCTCGTGATATACTGATACAGACTGACGTTTTAATTATGTTACAAGCGAGGCGCGTAAGTGCGGCTCCTTCTGCTTAAAGCGGAACTGCTCTCATCTCGACGATTGTAAAATCACAGTAACGAATATAAAGTCAGGTATGTCAAACATCCATTGCTATAAGCATCTCTTAATATTCTCACGCATCAAGGACCATACGAATTAAATGGGAAATCTCCAAGAGAAGTTGTTGCGTTATTTCTCTCTGTAGATTTGCCCAACATTTTATCTCAGAATAACGTAAGAATTAATGTTCTTCGCGAAGCATAAATAAGTAAAAAAACAGATATAAAGATGTTCTTATTTCAGTTAGTTGCTTTATATATCTTCTTTAACATTTCAAACGCTTAACTAAATCAAAAATAACATGTGGAATTATTATATAATGCTAAAAAGTTTATTATTATATTTTTACTTTATGTTTAATTTGTTTAATTTGTTTATATAAAATTTATTTATATAAAAATTATTTCATATTAGACTTTTGATGTTTAGTCTTAATTCTAATTTCAATTTACAATTAGATAATCTGATAATACATACAAAATTATTTTTAGTGTTTCTGAATGTATTGTAATACATTTTAATATTTTACCATGCAATTTCTTATCTTTTGAAATAAAAAATCTTTACATATAATTAATTATGTGTAATTATCTAATTTATTTAGATAATTACTCATAAATATTTTTTATAATATTAATCATATTTTTTTCTTTTTTTTTCTTCTTTTTATTGGATTTGTTTAATATTCGCTCCTTAAGTAAGTAGTAAGTACTTTTTTGAAACTCGGACAATTAAGACTAGCTGATTCATCAAGCCTACGCCATCGATAGAATGAGCTTGTATAATAAATCAATATTCATAATTACGTATAACCTCGCGTACAATGCAAACAATTACATACAAGATATTATTACCTGGTAAATACTTGCACGAAGTAAATAACGTCAGTCATAAAATCATGACTTACCTGTAACAAAAAAAAGAGATAATTCATTAGTGGCATGACAAAAATTAAAATTAGCTATAATCATAAACATAATATTCGATGAATATTTAACAAGCAAAACTTTTATAGTTACGTTTATAGTATAAACTTTATGTATGCGTCAATATCGTCACGTACTTATAAAAATTTAAGAGTTACAAGCTAAAGCTGACTAATTCATAAAATCATTAGAAAAGTCTTATTAATCTTTATCTAAAACTTATTAATCTTTAAAAAACTTAAAAACTTTATTTATTTGATTTCCCAAAAAAAGATTCATGTGCACTGTGTCATGTACAGAAATTACGATAATTTTAATAGTGTTTTGTTGCAATACAAAAAGAACTTTTTTTTAATCAAAAAGAAAAATACTGATGTTAATAACTTTTAGAGCTTGTCTTTCATATACAAGGGTTTTAGTATTAGATATTATTTCCATTTTGTATAATCCAAGATTTACTTTAGTAATGTAAGTTAGTATGCATTACATTTAATAAAAAGTGGAATAATATACCTATGTAAGAAAAAGTATAAAAAGTACAGCATTATCATAAAAGTTAAATATAAGTGGGTACATAAAGTCTAAGTCTCTGCAACCATGAAACTCTTTTATATAATTTTTTAAATAATGGAACTGCGTGCAGTAGCGTCATTTTGCGCACGCATTGCATGTCGAGCTCGTCAAGAAAAATGCAGGCCGCTTAACAATGAATGAAGTAGAAATTTTAGATCCATATGTATAGAATACGTTAATGACTGAAATTAATGCTTTTCCTGTTATAAGTAAAATTCATTGCTGCAAGAAACAATGCTAATTCTATGTAATTACTGTTTTTAAAGATTATCTCTGCAATACACATGTAATGAGTTGGCTAATGTTTCACGAACTGTAACGAAATAGAGAAAAATAAAAAGGACTTATCTCAAGATCGCGCAACAAACAGTTACTACGTAGTTACCATTGTACATTTTTTCTTCAGCGATTATTCAATAATTTTGCAATCAATTTTCCTTTAGCAAAAATTGAAACATACTAAGAATA
>Ga0157364_1001268_pt1 | contig 20997 bp, 11 predicted proteins | sample AttsexASBM2_FD_111476 | JGI IMG/M metagenome (GOLD analysis project Ga0157364, IMG submission 111476) | Fungus gardens microbial communities from leaf cutter ant in Ribeirão Preto, State of São Paulo, Brazil - Atta sexdens ASBM2 | ecosystem: Host-associated > Fungi > Mycelium > Unclassified ...
CCTTGACATCATCTTCCAGACTATTCCACCATGTTCTAGGCTTGTGATGTCACATCATGTGACCTGTCATGTGACTTCCTTGTCACATGCCTTCTTCATTGTTTTTCCAAGAAAATAAAGTAAAGAAAAAGAAAAGTAAAATCGGAAAAAATAAAAGAAAAGAAAATAAAAGAAAAGAAAATTGTTAGTGTCCGAATACCCATAACACACCTCCCAGTTGACTTGTTCTTCACAAATCTCCCTAAGTAGCTCTTCTAAAATATATGACTTATACATTTACTAGAGATATAGTATAGAAGCTGAAGTCAAAGGTTGTTTCAACATTTGCATTCTATATATTTAGATACTTGCTAATCTGACTTCTAGAAGCTTAATAATGGGTCTTGGATAATGAGGTGTGAACTAAATCTAATATCCATATAATCTAATTCACTGTAAACCATGAGTTTTCTAGTCCCATCTCATTGATATGTCAACTTATAATTGCTTGTACCTTATAAGTAGTAGAAATCCTTTTAACAGTATTTATATGGACTTGTTCAGGAGTGGCTGTTAAAAGAAACAAAATGCATGGTAGCATAGTACAGTATGTATAACTAATGACTACTTACCAATAGTAAGTTCTGTAGTGGAGAGCTTAGGAGTATAAGTGATAATAGAGGACAAGATAATAGTGTAAGGTCAACCTATTTGAAATTTTTACATCAACTACCTAATTAGTTGAACTATTGATTGTAGTACAAATACTTAGTAAGCAAAATGCTTTGCAACACTTCCTTTTGCTTAAGACATCAGCTATTAAGTGACAAAAGTATAAGTAGATGAGCTTAGAGTAATTTTGAGCTAAGAGATGGATAGAAATAGCTGAATAAGACTTAACCAAGATTTTTAGCTAATATATTAGCAGGATTTTTTTCTCATCAATATGATATGGTTTGATCTGTTTGTCCTGAATTAAATCTCTTATATAGTAATAGTGAATATTAATGTATTTGGAGCACTTCTCTTGTATAAGATTAGATTACCAGAAAAGTAAAGTAAGGTTACCATTATAGAGATGAGAAGTTGGAACATTAAAAGCAACCTCATTAAGAAGGTTCCTCATCCAGACAAGTTGATAGCCACAATTAGAAAGGGCTATATACTTAGTCTTAGTTAAAGACAAGACTATTGTCTTTTGTTAGTGACTTATTCAGGATATTGCTCTACAAGCTATGAGAGTAAAGTAACTAGTTATAAATTTACAAGAATCTAGATTTTGTACCCAGTCTGAGCCAGAGTATATGTTACAAACTTGAGACCTCAGAGCTGGTCAAAAGAAGAATCTTGTATAAGGTTTTATACAAGAGAACTCAATGGAGCTTCTAAGCACAGTGTGTCTATCTTACATATGTTTTACTCATAGTTTGTACCACACTATTCTAGCCTATCTGTTATAAGACGAGAGTACAGACAGACTTTGGCTAGGGTTAGGGTTAGCTGGACATGGATAGATAGTATTATTATTAGTCTACAACGGAGGAAGAGCACGTGACCTGAAAGTCATGTAACAAAGTCTAAAACAGTCTGGAAGGACTAACGGTCTAGAAGGATCGAGAGGAGTCTAGATTAGAGTTAGGGTTAGGAATGACATCAAGGGACAAGAGTTTCTCATGGTGTATACATGGTGTGCACATGTACAGTAGAGATTAAGAGTATAATATTAGGGCACATGTAGGAAACATGGTGGTCTTAAGGAAAACACATGGTAGATGAGTAATAAAACATGAGGTAGAGGCATGGACATAAGGGCTGGTTAATATTGTTGTAACACAGACCACATGTAATTTATATAAATAGAGGAGTAATACAGCGAGGGCTCCTTGTCGAGTTCTCTTGTAATCTCCACTACTAGATAGCCAATTGAGAGCTTTGCTGAAGTAAGCAAACTACGAGTGTCATTCTGGTGAGTGGTTGCTACAACACTATCCTAAAGAGACATATATATACCATAAGGTCAATATATGTTGCACATATTATATAATATCATTATTTTAGAACCTTTTGTGATATATGATTGGGTGATCATGACTGTGACCATGTAATGTGACATGTGACATCATGCTAAACCCTCATCCTCCATTTCAACATAATAAAAATTAAAAGAAAAAGAAAAATGGAAATAAGAAAGGAAAATAATTAGAATCTACTGTTTTCAATTCTAACAGTATACTATAATAGACTTATTGCTAAGTTTGTCATAAACTATCTAATACTTGTAAGTATTAAGCAAGTATCTATAAAGGTACAATCCAGCTCAATGATATTTATTTGAGATTAGAGTTGCAAACTATGAACTCTATTTTATTTTCTTATTTTCTTTTTTCTTTTAATTTTATTTCCATTTTATTTTATTTTTGACTTAGGATTAGAGTTTTAGTGTGACATAACTGTCACTGTCACAACTGTCACATCATCACATGACACAAAGAAGGTCAAAGAAAGTTCTGAAACAAATAAGATTATATAATATGATAATAACATATTGGCCTTATAAAAAACATATGAACTTTAGGATAAGATAGTTGTAGTATGCATACAGACTATGGTCTGTGGTATATAAGGTAGACTAGTTTGTACTTAGGACTTTATTGAGTTCTCTTAATCTAAAGTTGTTCTTCTATCTAAACTCTTTAGACTTAAGATCATAATATTTACTATTTGTTGAGCAAACTTGACTACAGTAAATTTTATATCCAAATATAAGCCAATTATCAGATACATTAGAGATCTAACTAATTACTGATACTTTTGATAGAAACTGGGGTTGCACTACTTATTATTAGGATTAAATATATAGCTCAATGATAGTAGAATACTTGTTGGGTTTTTTCTTCTTCTCAAGTCAACAATTTATTGCATAGGGCACAATGGCAGTCCATGCCTACAGAAGAAATTATATATAGAGTATCAATATCATAATCTTTTTTATGCAGTTATCCAACATAAAAGACTACTAAGAAATTGAATCTATAACCTTAAGTAGGTTTGAGGTAGGCATAATACACATGTACAGGAGACTCTTCCACTATGCTATCTCTCTCCTACTTGTTGGGTTAGTTGTCATGTTAAAGCATGCTAGAACTTTGTCCAAGTATTTAAGTTAGTCTACAAAGATCTTTTGATTCTTGCAATTGCAACTTATGTGTATCTCAAAAAACTCTTTAGTCTGTTTAAAATCACAATATTCCCATTTTGTTATAAATTTTTACCTTAACTTTAAGAGGAGTAGGAAATTTTTTAAACCTATAAAGCAGACATTATTGACATAGCCGATCACTATAACATGTTCTCTAGTCTTTTTATTAATGAAATAGTATATACCAGCATTGAATTTACATTGCTTAAATTTTAGAGCTGTTATGATTTAAGTTCTTAAGACAACTTTTATATTGAGTAATATAAAAGAACTCAATAAAGTTCCAAATACAAAGTAATCTACCTTATATACTACAGACCATGGTCTGTGTGCACACTATAACTAACCTATCCTAAAGTACATGTGCTTTCTATAAGACCAACATATTGTTACTATGTTATATAATGTCATTTATTTTAGAACCTTCTATATTCTTTTCTGAATTATATAATTATGTAACTGTAATAGATGTTATGTCTCTATCACACTTTGTGACATGTTATGTCACATCACACTTTTGTCTAAGTCTAAAAATAGAGAAAAGTAAAATCAAGTCTATTATTTTACAATTCTGACAAGAGCTAGCATTGACTTAGCCATAGTCTGCTATTAAGAGAAGGCAGTTTGCTTAAAGCTATATAACACTTTGTATAGTTGCCAGACTTTCTTTTGTTTGTTAGGTAGCCTAAAATCTTTAGACTGTTTTATATAGATTTCCTCATCCAGAATACCATATAAGTAGGCAGTTTTTATATCAACACTATAAATTCTCAAGAACAATAATAGCTAGAAACAGATATGTTATTTCATAGTGGACAATTACAGAGAATAATTTGTCAAAGTTGATTTCTTTGATCTGAGAAAGGATTTTTGCTTTCTACCTCTTAGTAAGGTCCACAACTTTATATAAATTTCTGTTTTTGAGTAATTTCAGCTCTTTAAGATAGGACTCAAGCCACTTCTTTCAAATGTCAACTAGAAATTTAGCAATATCTCTAGGATTTTTGAGAATTAGAAAAGACTCTGTTATATATTGTGTTAAGAGAAAGCAAATTTGCTCTGCTTCTTTTCTTTTGCAAGATGAGTTAAGTAGCTAGTGATGTCTGGCTCAGCTGATTTACCTGTAGGAGGTAAAGTGTTTATTCTACTCCTGTTATTATCAAGAATGATTGGGCATTAGTCTTTCTACTAGATATTATATGAAATCCTATTTATTTCAATGATTTTATTGCATGAGTTATATAGATAATCAACTTTATTTATTCTTATTATTCTAGGCAGTAGATTATCAAAGAATATTTGTGTATTCTGGTGTATTCTTTGTAATTCTTGACAAGCATTTTCATGTTTATTATGTGTCATATTAAGACTAGGAAACCTTCTTCTTGATTGCTATAAAGTATTATAATTAAAAACTCAAAGTATTAAGTCAACAAAGAAACCTTGTATTAGGATTAACATAAGAGAACTTGATAGAATTTCAAGTACAATGTATCTACTTTTATATATGCTAAGCTAGTAGTCTGTGTAATACAAATTCTAACCTATTTTCAAGGCTATACATATTATTATTATAGAACCCTTGATGTCCTTTCATGTGACATATGGCAGTTGTGATGTTATATCATAACCCTAACCCTAAGTCCAAAATATGAAAATCAATGAAAATGAAAATGTGAAGAAATAAAAAGAAAAATAAAGTTTACTATCTTCAACTCTAACATTACTCTTCTTCAAGGTTTCTCCTCTAGAGAAACCAACTTCCATTTTTACCAGTTTTTTTCTAACTTCTTCAAATACTCTTCTTCAAACTTTCTGTTATCTTATTCATACAACATTCTTGCCATATAATTTTCTAGTAACTCTCCTCTCCTAAAGTCTTTTTTCTCTATTTTATTGAACTTTTTTTGTCTTCTAACTTCTGCACTTAGTCTTCTTTCAAATTCTGCCACTGCTTTCTTTGTATTCTCCAAGTTCTTCTCCCTTTCCTATGTGTTATTTTCCACTGTAAACCTCTTCTATTGTACTAAATACTTCATTACTTCTTGCATTTTTCTTTTATTTAATATTTTTTTACTTTCCACTTCTTAACTCTATCCACCTTTATTGATTTTACTTCTTCTAATTTCTGTCTCTCTACTTGTTCTCTGTATCTCACTACTTAGCTAACATTCACAACCATATATAGATATATTCCCTTTGAAGTTGGTAGTTATAATTTGACTGCATTGGTAGATACTACTTCATTGATAATATATAGACCTACATATTGATCCACTAATTTCTTTGTTGGCCTTTATTTGAAAACTAAATCTTTCATACTCAGTATTACTTTATATCTCTTCTTCTATTCCTCAGCTTCTCTCCTTCTCTTATCTGCTTGTCACTTTATCTTCTCTTGTGCTTTTTCTTCCTACACCTTCTTTATTTTTTTTAAATATCTATCCCCATCCTTAATTCTCCACCATAATTCACCATAAATAGAGACACTTTTCTACTAAGTCCATCTGCATTTCCTATCTTTGTTTATAGCAAATGTTTTAAGATGAAATCAAATCTTGATTGATATAATGCCCAATAGACTTGCCTTCTTTTTAATTTATGTACTTTCATGAAATATTCTAAAATCTTGTGATCAGTCCAGACCTTGAACTTGAACTCTATACCCTCTAACAAATGTCTTTAGTTTTCCAATCCCCTTATCATAAATTTCATAGTTCTTCTTTGTTTTATTGAGAGATTTTGAGAGATATATTACTAGTTTCCATTATTTATACTCATACTCTATTGATAAAACTCCTCCCATTGCATAGTCCAATATATCCCCTTGTACCACTATTTAATACTTTTGGGGGGATATTCCACCTTTACTAACTTCCTCCTAGTTCACTTCTCTTTTAAAATCTTCAATCAACAGCCTTCCTTTATAATCACTTTCTCTTGCTATCTTCCTGAATTTTGCACAAACTATTTCATTTCCATTGTTCTACTCCACTACTTTACTTTCTTTAATTCTGTTACTTTAATTGTTTTGTCATCTCTCCTGCCAAATTATTTTTCAGACCTATCAAAAATTCTCCTACTGTCACAAATTCCAAACTTCCATATTCCAGGTTCTCCAAAATGTTTTTCTTTCAAATATCTGCCAATTCTCCCTATATATATGATAATATCCACTGAATCTGTTTCTCTACTATTAAATTTCTCATTCTTATCCTAATATAAAGTTTGTATGCTATCAGAAAACCTGAAATCTTTCTTGCTTTTCTATTGAATATTTGTGGCTTGGCCACTTTTATATTTGATCTAGTGTTGGATCTAGGACCACTATCTCTTTTTCTTTTTCTTTTTCTCCTCTTTCTACTTATGCTGCTACCGATGTCTATAATACTGCTATTTATTCTTGTTGCTACTTCATTTGAAGTAACAACTAGTTGATATTGTATTGACTCATGTTGAAATAAAAGTATCACAAATGAGCTACTCACTGGTTGTGATGCTTAAACTTAACAGTATTTCAGAGATTCAGTATAAGGAGATAACGATAATAGATGATGAGTAGTATCAACAGAAATAATTGATGTTGTTAAGTCTGAGATCTAATTCCTCAGACACAGAGATATATATCCAAAAGAGTGATAGTCTGTATGCAAGCTGTTTCTATCACATAATCAAAACTTGTACCTGATGGGAGCTGTTATCTATCATAGCAGATGTCAAGCTAATTTTAGAAGGTAACTAATTATGTCACTACATTGATATGCTTGTATCTCTATGAATACTTATTGCTATGAAATATACCATATAGCATCAGAAACAGTTTGGTGAGCACTTTCCAACACAAGTTCAATTATGCAAATCCATCTAGCTATTCATGAGATATTAGCCAACAAAGCTTTTACAGTTACTAATGGCCTGATATCTCAGTTGTTTGTTATTGCTTTTGTACATTCTACATATATGTGGATAGCTCTCATTTGAGGCTTTCCAGTACAACTTATGCAACTTATGTTGTCAAAGTCAGTCTATTAGTTGTGAAGATACAAGCTGAATGAAGTTTATGACAGATGTTTTATACTATATAGTATATAAAAGGCTACTTTGTCAGAGTTAAAATGATGGACTTAACATTTTTTATTTTATTTTACATTTTATTTTTTGGACTTAGAATTAGAGGTTATTGTGATGTTATACATTAGTTACAAGTTATAAGACATTGTCACAAGTTACATGATCATATAGAATATGGAATATTATAGAAGGTTCTGGAATAAGATAATATTATATAGTATATATTACACATATTGACCTTAAGGAAAATACATAGCCTTTAGAGTAAGCTAAGGTTAGTATAGCATAAACTAGTAGTCTAACATATATAAGATAGATATTTTTGTACTTGGAACTCCATTGAGTTCTCTTATATAAGGTTCTTGCTTTTGACTAACTCTTTGGTCTTAAGTTCATAAAATTAGCACTCGATTATCACTTCTGAGACTGTTTAGTACTGGACATTCTCAAACTTTACTCTCTACTTATTCTTGACCAAGGGAGAATACTGCTTTTTAGTCAAGAAGAATTAATGGGCCCTGGTTAGATAGTGGAAGTATAGCTATTTATTTTATACCAAAGCCTACTAGTACTTAGTAAATATATTATTTTTGATAGACATGTTAAGTAGTTTTTATGTAGAAGCCTTATACTACAGCATTCTCTTGTGATCTGTCTATGTAGAGGAACAGCAGATGTCCTTCAGACTCTGTTTGTCAGAATTATAAATGATAGACTTAGGTTTTATTTTATTTATTTCCTTTTTTTCTTTATTTTATTTTTAGTTTTATTTTACTTTACTTTGGACTTGACAAAAGTGACATGATATTATATGTGATGGTCACACAATAATTGTTATGACTTAGACTCTGTATTGAGTAAAAGACATACTCTTATATTGAGTAACACAAGAGAACTCGATAGAGAGCTCTTTACAAAGTAGTCTACCTTATATACCTATTCAGCTAGTCCATGCTAACTACTGTGCACCCTACTCTAAATAACCATGTATTAGGCATGCAGTCAGCATATAGTGTATATACTATATGATGTCACTTCTTCTAGAACCTTCTACCCCTTTTCCCTATGTCTTGTGATCTGTGACCAATCATCAACCCTAATTTTAAGTTCTATAAACAGAAAAATGGAAAATAAATCAAGAATAAAATGAAAAATGAGAAAGGAAATAAAAAGAAACTAAGTCCACTTTCTGTGATTTTGACAATAATGTGACACAGAGAAGATTGTAAAAGGTCTTTGAAGATAATGTTATTATACTAGAAAATACGTTTCTGTAAAAAAAATAATCTTCTAAGATTTTTTAGTATATAAGACTTTTTTGAAGACATTAGCAAAAAGAACTTACACTTCTAGATAATGCCTTAGATCCTCTTAAGTAACAACAGCTGAGGGGTAGTATGGTAACTGTTAACCAAACTAGATCTTAAACAGAAGATATTTCTGAGAACTTGGAATACCACTTGCAAATGACTAGCTATGAAGCATGAGTACTTGTAGGCACCCTTCACTAAGTTACAAATGTTCAGACAGTCTAATAAAACAGGAATACATTAGATTAGAACCTAGTAGAGTCTAGAATAGAGGAATAAAGTAAAATGGCTATAGAGACAAAAAGGGAAAATAGACTAGATACTAATGAGTAGAGATCAATCATTGGATCAAGATCAGGTTGTAGATAAAGAAGTGGCCCTGTGCTCTTGGGATTTCAGAGAGCTACATCATGGTTTTAGTCTTCATTCTCTAGTTGCATTCTTTGTATTTTTAGACTAATACATAAGCTATAAGTAGAAAGGAGTAAAAGAGGGAACCCCCATCCAAATACCCCTACTCATAACCAGTTTGAACTTCTATTTTATCAAGTAAGCATTATTAATATCTGCTATCACTTTTGGACAATTTTCAGAGAGTTCTAGTAGTAGTCTGGGAAAGGCTGGCAAGGTAAGTATTGTTAAGACTTAAGACTTTAGAGCTGGTCAAAAGAATAAATCTTGGATTGGGTAATTACAAGAGAACTCAATGGAGTTCTCAGTACAGGATTGTCTGTCTTATATATATTAGACTACTGATCTATACTATACTATCATTAGCCTACTCTAAAGAGCTATGTATTATTCTTAAGGTCAACATGTGTAAAACATGCTGTATGATCTCATCTTGTTCCAAGACTTCTACAATGCTCTATTATGATGTGTGATGTCATGCTGAACTAACCCTAAGCCCAAAATTAAAATTAAAATTAAATAAATAAATAAAAAAGCAAAGTCCAGTCTACTATCTTCAACTCTAACAAGTATCAGTTGATATCTTTAGTTATAAAGTTTGACTTGAGAGATGTCTTTGAGGTGCATTATCTAGGATAGATAGTATTGTTGAAGGCTCTTAAGAAGCTTTATAATATATTTACTAGATTTTTCAAAAGAGCTTGTTACAAAGTGTAAGGTTCACTGTTTAGAAGTGTGTTAGCTAGAGAAAGCATTCACAAGTGGATGCTACTTGTATATTCCTTCTAATATTCCTTTTAACTTCATCCTTTTACACAAGAGTCTTTTTGAGGGTTTTATATATTCTAATCTTATTCTATATTATTGCTTTTATACCTTCTATCAATTCCTGATGCTGATATCATTCCATTTGAATTCTTTAGCACATAGTTAAGGACTAATATTACATAGTTCTTATAGTATCCTAGTATAATCTCTTTTTTGCTTAACCCCTGTCAATGTCATATAGTATGGCAATAATATATTAGCCTTATAGAAAGTATATATACTTTAGGATAGGTTGGTTGTAGTGTGCACAGACCATAGTCTGTAATATGTAAGGTAGACTATTTTGTACTTAGAACTCCATTGAGTTTTTTTGTATACTCAATATAAAAGTTGTCTTTTATCTTTACTCAATAGTATAAGTCATAATCCTGTCTAGTGTAGAATGTCTTTCTTAAGACAAAATCATATACAATTTTCTTAGGGCAGTAGTTAGTATTTTAGGTAGACAGTAAACAGTGTGAGGCAGACAAGAAGAGTGCCATTAGTACCTACCAAGATAGCATCAATTTCAGAGTATAATTCTAAGAGTAAGGCTAGCACCAGCACCTCTCCTTTACTATTATATACAATTACCATCACAAACATCTATTGATTTGCCATCTCTTTATTTAAACATGAGTCAGTATGACTTATACCAGATAATAAGATAGCAACAGGAATAGCTTGTGGCAATGTAGGCACAGATCCAATTGCTATTAGCAGTAGAAATAGTGGAAGAAGGTTTACAGCTCAACACTTAGTCTAATATAGAAGTGGCAAAGCCACAAATATTTGATAGGACTACAAATAAAGTTTTAGGTTTTTTGATGGCTTGCAAATTGTATATAAGAATAAGAATGAGAGATATAACAGTAGAAGAATAGGTATAATAGATATTATCATATGTGTAGAAAGGATTGGCAGATATTTGGAAAGAAAACATAATAGAAGATTTAGTAAGAGGACTTTTGAGCAGATCTGAAGAAAGAATTTGGGGGAAGAGATGATAAGACAATGAAGGTAGCAGAATTGAAGAATATAGAATAGAGGAGTGAAATGATGGAAGAGTTTGTGCAAGAGTTCAGAAGGGTAGCAAGAGAAAGTGGGTACAAAAGGAGACCATTGATTGAGAAATTCAAGAGAGAAATGAATAGGGTCATCTGATGAAGATTCATGGAGTCAGAATGTAAATCCAGTAATATGGAGCAGTAGTTCAAGAGGGAATTCGAGTACCAAGGCAAAATATTATAGGGATACAATAGCAACAGATGTCACAGCCCCAAGTTTGGCCAAGGAAACAGAAGGTTCTCTAACAATGAGCACAGACAGAACCTACTCCAATAAAAGGAGTAAAAAGGACAAATATAGCTATAGTAAACCCAAATTAATAGGCAGGGCCTATATCTAGGTGAGACCCATATGCCATAGATGTAGATAGAGAAAGAAGCTGTTACAACTATAGAGATTTTAGTCATATTGAAAGGAACTGTAGAAATCAGGAAGTTGTAGAATAAAAAAGAAGAGTAAATTATGAGGATAATAAAAACAATAGTAATTTAAATGGGAAAGAGAATATAATAGTCCTTGATTAGATTCTAACTACAATGAGTTTGCAATGCTCTTTTAAGCAATAAACAATGAATTCCACTGCAATCTAGACAATAAGAACATGTTGAGAGAAGTTACAGTAAATATAGGGCTTGAGAGGATCAACACATAAGAAGGAGTAACAGTGGAAGCATTACTAGATGGTGGTGCAACAGGATTAGTTATGAGTTTAGAATTTGCAAGAAAGCTGAGTTTTAAGCTGAAAATGGAAAGACCTATATATGTGAGAAATATAGATAGTTCCTTTAACAAGAAGGAACCTATTGAGTATACAGTGGAAGTAAACATTTATTATCAGGAGCACAGGGAAAGAACAAAGATTGATATAATCAGAGGACAAAAGTGGAGTGTAATCTTGGGAATGCTATAGTTTTCTCACTACAATTCTGAGAATGATTAAAGAACAGGAGAGGTAAAGATGATGAGGTGTTTGGAAGAGCATGAAAAGCAGTGGAGATCAAAGCAAGAGAAACTAGGATAGCAGAAGTAGAAGAAAGAATAAAAATAAAATAAGAAGAAAGAGAACAGATGAAAGAGAAAGAAAGAGAGAAAAAGAAAAAACTAAAAAAGGAAAGAATTATGAAAGTAAAGAAAGTAGCAGAGGAATATAAGATTACAAGAATAGAAGAAGAAAGAAGAAAGAGAGAAAAAGAAAAAGCCAAAAAAGAAGAGAATTATAAAGGTAAAGAAAGTAGCCAGTGAAATTGGAGGAAAAGGCCAAGAAATTGGTTCCTTCAAGATTCCATGAATGGATACATGTCTTTGGGGAAAATATAAGTGAGAGAATGCCAACAAAGAAGGTGTGGGATCATGTGATTGAAAGAAGGATTTGTACTAAGAAAGAGGAAGGTGTATCTTTGTCAAGGGAAGAGAGGGAAGAAGTATATGAGTTCATTAAAGAACAATTGAGGAAGGAATATATCAGACTCTTAGAGTTATCTCAAATGGCACCAGTATTTTTTGTAGGAAAGAAGGATGGTAAGAAGCATATAGTACAGAACTTCTGATATTTAAAAAACAATCATCCTTTACCTCTGATTTTGAATATTGTAGAAAGTATGGATACAAAGAAAGTATTTACTAAATTAGATTTATGGTGGGGATATAGTGATGTATGGATAAAAGAAGGAGATGAGTGGAAAGCAGTTTTCAAAACTCTGGAAGAGTTGTTTGAACCTAATATGATGTTCTTTGGACTTATAAATTTTCCAGTGACATTCCAAATGATGATGAATGAGATCCTATAGGACTTAATCAACACAGGAGAAGTAAGAAGATGATGTGATAGTAGGAATAGAGGATGAAGAAGAATATGATGAGATAGTAGAAGAAGTAGTAAAGAAGTTGGCTAAAAATAATTTGTATATAAAAATAGAAAAATATAAGTAGAAGGTTAGAGAAGTAGGGTTTTTAGGAGCAGTAATGAGATCAGAGGGAATTAAGATGGAAGAAGAGAAGGTGAAGGAAGTATTGGACTGGCCAACTCTGAAAGAAGTTAAGAACATACAAAAGTTTTTGGAACTCACCAATTACTATTTGCAGTTTATCAAGGATTTTGCAGTGATAGCTAGACTATTAAATAACTTGGTGAAAAAAGATCCAAAGTGAGGTTGAATAAAGAAACAGAAAGAAGCATTCAGAAAGTTGAAGGAGAGATTCACAAAGAAACTTGTTAGGACTTAAAGCTCAAAGTGTTTAAGCAATAAGACAACTCTTATATTGAGTAACACAAGAGAACTCAATAGAGTTCCTAGTACAAAGTAGTTTACCTTATATACTACTAGTCATAGTCTGTGCTCGCTACTGTGCACCCTACCCTAAATGACCATGTGTATGACATGAGGCCAACATGTATTGTCCATGTTGTATGATGTCACTTTATTCCTGAACCTTCTACTCCATTCTCTCAAGTCCCATGATCAGTCTTGTGACTACACCATCAACTTGTGACTGATGTGACGGTGTGACTGATAAACCCTAACCCAAGTTGTTCTAAAAATAGAAAAGAAGGAATTTATTCAAAAGAATTGTTTCAAGATTTTTAGTAAGAAGATCAGCAAAATTTTTGCTTCCTTTGTCAACAAGCTTGAGCTCCTTGTCATTGGGTGCTGGCTTTCACACATGAAGAACCCAACTGTGTTAAGAAATGGAGAGAGCCCCTTCTTGATCTCTACAAGAACATCAAGTTCTTATTCTAGTAGCCCTTTGCATGGGAATCGAGATGAATGTAGTGGTCAGCAGAGACCTATAGATTCTACATATGATTGGCAAATGACAAAAAAGAAAATAACAATTGTAAAAGAAAAAACAAAGACACTAATCTAGCAAGAGGAAGGATAGTGAAGTATAGAGAGCAAGTAGAAGGACAGAAGAAGATACCACCACCTTCTGTTGAGGTAGCTGATGAGAAGGAATACGAAGTAGAGGAGATTTTGGATAGACAAGAGAAGAGAGGAAAGACAAAGTACTTGGTAAAATAGAAAGGGTATATGGTGGAGGAAAATACATGGGAGGGATTAGAGAATTTGAAGAATGTGATAGAGAAGATAGAAGAGTTTGAAAAAGGAAGATTTGAAGAAGAAATACGGAGAATAAGAATGAAGAAAGGAAAAAAGATGAAGTTGAATCCAGAAGCTGAAGAATTCAGAAGAGGAGAGTTGCCAGGAAGATATATAGTGAAGTTGTTATATAGATGGGACGATAAGAAATTTGATGATGTTCACACAGGAGCAGAGGTTAACCAACATGGACAACCTATTTATTGCTTCTGATTTGTTTGACTTTACTCAATTTTCATCTGTTGTTTACCTGTGATCCACAAGCCATGTGAGAGTGAAAAAGAAAAAGAAGAAGAAAATAAAATAAAGTGAAAAGAGAAAATAAAAAATAAAAAATGAAGTCCTCCGTCAACGATCTTGACAATATATATAAGTAATACATGAGGAAACAATATGGAGTCTATGAAGTAACCAAGTCATAAAACATGAGGAGATAGTAAGAAAAGAGCAAGGTTAGAGTACCTACTACATGAGGTGCTGACTGAGACTACTTTAGCACAGCCAATCATGTCATCATATCCTAAGCCCATCTTCATGTTGCATTCTCAAGGTATCAATTGTAACATAGTTACCCCATTGGTAGTTACAGTAGACTCAGAGATACTGCTCTAGCATCTAGTTGGTATGTTCCATTTGACTGTCTCTCTTAGGGTGGTATCTAGATATGAAGTAGAGTTCTATGTTAAGAATAGTTTCTAGAGACTGGAAAAAGTTCAAAACAAATTCTGATCTATGGTCAAAAGTAACATAGAATGGAACACTGTGCTTGGAGAATATGTAGATCATAAACAGCAGTTTGTGTAAGGTGATGGTGTCTACTGTCAAAATTAATATGGCCTGCTTAGAAAGTTAATTAACAATAACCAGAATTGTATTGTATTTAGATGAGGAGGAGAGTTTTTTGATGAAGTCCATGGAGATCAAGTTCTAGGGTTATTCAGGAATTGGAAGCTGCTTGAGTGACCTATAAGACTTGTGGCATTGTGGCTTGGATCTCATACAGGTAATACAGGAGTTACAGAAACTTTTGACATTTATGCATAAGAATGGTATAACTATAATGAATGAGCTCTAGTATTTTATTTTGTCTGAAATGTCCTGTGAGAATGTGATTGTGATGGTATTACAGAATATATATACAGAGATTATTTGCCAATGGTGTTACGACTCAAAGTCCTTAGAGTGGGATAATAAGACGAAAACCTTGTATTAGAATTTAACATAAGAGAACTTGATGGAGTTCTTGGTATAATATATCTACCTTTATATACTAACTACTGATGGTCTGTGCTCTACTTCTTTAGCCTATCCTAAATAACCATGTGTTAGCCATGAGGTCAATATATGTTATGTACATTATATAATATCATTGTTCTTGAATATTCTACCATGTTCCCTGTGACCATGTGACCATGTGACTATTACTATGACTGTGTCATATGTCATGTGACTTACATGACACACTATGTGACAGTTGTGTGGCAGTGTGACTATGTTGTCATGCTAAACTCTAATACTAGTTCCTAGATAAAATAAAATAAAAGAGAAATAAAAAGATATTAGAAAAAACTCAAGTCCAAGCTTTGCAATTCTGAAAAATGGTATATAGATTTTCCTGTCTTTGAGAAAAAGTCTGGATGTGTCTACTAACCAACAATTTATTAAATAGTGGAGGTATTCCTGGAGTGCTTCATCTTGTGTAATTACTAATAGAATATCATTATATAGACTGTTAAGATCTATAATGGTAGTAGCTTGGAGGGATGGAAAAACTAGAGCAGTGGTTTAGAGGAATATTATGAGTTGACTATAGATAAACATGGGGCATAGGTTTTGAGGGTTGATAGAGCTGTAGGCAGCACTTTCTTCTTTTGAATAAATGTTTTCTCTTTAGATAATAGCATCAGGTTTGGATCCTAGATATCCTGAACAGAAGCAGTTGAACTGGGAGAGAAATTTGGAGCATTTCTTGTTCTACTACTGAGAGCAAATAGATAGTTCTAATAAATGGCTTTTCTCCATTTTCTAGTTTAATTTGCAAGTTGTAGGAGTAATGAGGAACTAGAATCTCTACTTTGGCCCTGCTAAAACATCCATGAACTTGTGGTACTCAGGTGGGATAGTGGATAGATCAACTAGGTCATTGGTAATCCTTGTGTCACAACTTAAGACTTATAGAGTGAAGTTAAAAAAGAATCTTATATTAGGATTAATACAAGAGAACTCAATAGAGTTCCTAGTACAAAACTATCTACCTTATATATGCTAAACTATTGATATATGCTATACTAGACTCAGCCTACCTTAAAGGCCATGTGTTTTCCTTAAGGTCAACATATATAAAACATACTATATAATATCTTCTATTCTAGAATCTTTTATAATGTTCTTTGTGATATGTGATCATGTGTTCATGACTTGTGACAAAATTATGTGACATGTGATCTATATATGACACTAAGTCACACTAACCCCTAATTTTAAGTCCAAAATTAAAATTAAAATAAAATAAAAAACAAAAACAAAAAAAAGTTAAGTTTATCTTTTTCAACTCTGACATCTTACTGCTTTTCTGGCAAGATCAATGGAATAGAATGCAAGATGGAAAGCTATAGAGCCTGTTATTTATATTATCTGGATATATGATTAAGTACTAATAATAGCAATATGAGGTTAGAAAGAAAAGAATCCAGATTCTAGACTAAGAATGTTAGATAGGTCGAGTTCAGATGTCAGACTTTTATTCAGGTGTAGTTTTTCCTTCTTGAAAATAGTCAGAAAGTAATGGATCTCATAGTCTAGTCAATTGAAGAATTATGTTGGGTGAGCCAGTTGTGTCTAAGTATTAATAAGCAAGAGAATTTGAGGGAAGTTATATACATATTTAAGATCATCTGGTAACTGAATAGAAACATAATAGGCAAAAAGACTGTTTAGAAGATGATGTTATTTAATGATCTATTGAATAGTTTTAGTTCCATGAGTATTGTTGGGAAAGTTAGAATATTGTATTTCTATGTGAATATGGTGTTGATAAAGTAGTGGATGGATCCCAAGTTAACCAAGACACAGAAAGTTGGACTTTAGATATGGTCTATGAGCCAGACCAATAGAGATGTGAGTTTTAGGATGAACAAGTTTGAATTGGAGAGAGTGGTGATATTGAGGTAGATTGGGGTCTTTGTATAGATGAGATCACTATAGCCTACAATCTGTGTAGAAATTGTGGAGCTACTTTTGAGTTTTCCAGCTGTATAGTTGGAATAGTTTCTGGAATAGAAGGAGTGGTCTCTACATATCTAGCCTGAAACCTAGTATTGCCAAAATAATAATATAGGCAGGCTTCAACTTGGTAGCTCTATTTTCCACAGTATAGATACAAATTATTGTTGAAGAGCCTCTTTTACTCTTTAGATATCAGTTTTCTATTATTTCTCAGCTTTTCAAAGTTGTTGCTTCAGAGATTCATGGGTCTTCCACACAGGTTTGTTTTTGTTAGAGGAGCAGGAGTTTAAGTCAGAGAGATAAATATGAAATATTGGTTGTAGTTGCATTTTCTCTTCTCTTTCCAATATTGGTTGTTGGTAGTCATAGCTAGAGAGTACATTGATTGGGAAGAGGTGGATTTATCTTCTTCTTGAATACATATGGAGTTCTGGATCTAGTTTAGAAGACTTTGGTAATACTGGTAACACAACATATTATCTCTCCATTCTAACTAGAATGAATACTTTATAAAGTCAATGTTGTATATGGCAATTTTATCACCAGTTTTCATCTGCAAGTTATTTAGGACTATAGCTACATCTTCAATGAAGTTGAATGATCCAAAGTTTTAACATAATTCTTCTGTGAATAGTATCCAGTTCTGAAGCCAGTTTTAGTATATTCTTTCTTTGATATTTCTAGTCTAATCTGATCTCAAATCAGCTTTGTGTGACTCCTATTAGGTAAATCATTACAAAATTGACCTTTGTAGCATCTGTGCTAAATTTTTCCAGGTTTGTACAAAAATAGAGTCAATACTGGAAAAGAAAACTGTTCAGCTTTTCCAGATCTATACTATCAAAGGTATTCAGTATCTGGGTTCTTGTTACAGACAGTGTAGCATTCATTGTTAAGATCAGGTTGGCTGCAAGTTTTGAGAAAACCTCAACTAGGAGATTTGTTGACTAGAGGAGTTGTTAAAATTGTTATGTTTTCCAGAGGTAGTAGAAGTTCTTTTGTTTTCAGTGTATTAACCTAGTTAGAACTATTTTTGGCTGAAAAAGCTTCTAGAATATTTAGTACACTTTTGAGAATCCTTTTGGAAGACTGAGAAGTTGGGGTTGGCTCTATTAGTCATCTAGATTATCAGGGTGAAATAGTCATGTGATCAAATTGTTTGCTTAGTTGATATATAGATAAGAATCTAGAAATAGAGGTGAAGTTACAGTAGAAGAATACTATTCTGTTGTTAGGTCAAGAATTTGAATTATCTGGGATGGTTGGATTGTGACAGTGGTTATTTAGTTTGATTATACTGTTAGATGCAATTCACACTTGTTGATTTTATCTGTAATAGTAGTATGGAAGATAGAAACAGAAAAGAACTTAGATAAGAATAGGCTTTGAAATAGGGCTAGAAGGAGTGCTACACAGATAGATCAACATTGGCTTCAACAGATAATAGATATTTGAGTAGATATGTGTAAGCATAGCACAGTTCAAGTTGATAATTAGACTAAAAAAACAATATATAGTAGACTATATAATATTTTATTAAAGGTATTAGTGAAAAGATTTTATGTTTCTAGATAATGTCTCAGACATTCTTGAGTGGATACTGACTAAAGAGATAGTGTGGTAGCCATTAAACAAACTAAACTCCAGACTTAAAGCCTATTAAAACAGACTTGACAAGATGTTGTGAAATACCTAACTATCTACTGCTCCAGCTTGTATGTTTATAAGGACCACTTGGTAATAATAGAAACATGCCATAATACTATTCTCTAGAAAACTATAAAGGAAGTAATGTTACCTACTCACTAAAAGAATAGGAATATTAGAACTATACTAGAAAATGATGTCATTTTACTTAAAAAAGACTAGCTATAAGGTAGCTATAAGGAGTCTTACCAAGTTATTAATGTTTAGATAGTTGAATAAGGCAGAAATATGCTAGATCAGAAGCCAACAGAGTTCAGAATGGAGAAATGAGAAGAAGTAGTTATGAAAACAGTAAAGAGAGAATGAAATATACTTTTGTAAGTAAAGATTGATCATTGGATTGATGTCTGGTTACAGATAAAGAAATAGCCATGTGTTTGTAAGGCTTTAAAGAGCTTCATTATAGTTTTAGTCTTTATTCTCTAGTTTTATTCTTTGTATTTTTAGACTGATACATAAGCTATAAGTGGAGGGAAGTAAGAAAGAGAATCTCTATTCAAACACTCCTACTCAATAGCAGTTTAACTTTTATTTTATTAAGTGAGTACTATTAATACCTGCTATTACTTTTGGACAAGTTTTAGAGAGTTCTAGCAGTTTGTAAAAGGCTGGAAAGATGAGTAACAGTTAGTATCTTCAGTTATAAGGTTCAACTTGAGAGGTGTTATTTGTCAAGAATGAAGGAGGTGGACTCTACTAATTTCCACTTTCATCTTCATTTTCATTTTTATTTTCAGTTCCCTTTTCAGTTCTCTTTTGATTTAGTTTTCATTTGTCTATTTTTAGAACTCAGGGTTAGGGTTTAAGTGGCAAAGATCACGTTGTCACATTGGATGACACAGTTACAGATCACAAGACACATGGAAAGACAATGTCATACAATAAGTACAACATATGCTGGCCTTGAGGCTAACACATAGCTGTATAGGGTAGGGAAGAAGTAGCTAGTACAGACCAGATGGATTTAGTATATAAGGTAGACTATCTTGTACAGAGTTCTCTATTGAGTTCTCTTATGTAAACCCTATACAAGATTTTTTCTTTTGACCAACTCTAAGGTCTTAAGTTTGTAACATCATTGAGGGCCTAGAATAGATAGTATTGTTGAAAGCTCTTAAGGAGCTTTGCAATCTATTCACTAGATTTTCCAAAGGAACTTGTTATACAGTGTAAGGTTCACTGTTTAGAAGTGTATTAGCCATAGAAAACATTCACAAGTAGGTGCTACTTGTATATTTCTTTTAATATTCTTCTTAACTTCATTTTTTTGCATTTATGAGAGTGTTAAGACAACTAGACAGAAGAGCCAAGTACTTTGAATCTCCAGAAAATCCTAAGTTTATTGTCTGAGAAATACTAAACTATACACTTACCTTCAGAAAATTCTAAGAGAATGGAATGGGAATTTCTAAAGGTAACAACTACTCTATATATTAACAGGTCTATTCTAACATGTCAGAATTATGATTACATAAGCAAGGAATGATGATACTTAAGTAATCAGAAACAGTTTAAAATGAAAAAACCAAAATAGAAGAGAGCCAAAGTACTTAGTAGGTACTTCCAGAGCATGGGAAAGTAGGTAATTGAATGTGCAGATGACACTGGAAGACTCCAAAAGATCACAGAATGTTGCAGAAGAGCAAGAGAGTGCATGAAAGGGAGTTTAATAACATGTCTGGACAGTTGGGAGTATTGTGTTATAAGACGAGAGTGTGGACAGACTTTAGGGTTAGGGTTAGTGGACAGGAATAGGACAGTAGTTAATTATTAGTCTACAATGGACATAGGGTTAGGAGATAGGCACGTGACCTGGAAGTCATGTGACAGAGGCTAGAGCGGTCTGGAAGGACTTAAGGTCTAGAAAGATCGGGAAGAGTCTAGAAGGAGTTAAGGTTAGGAGATGACATCAAGGGACATGGGTTCCTCATGGTGTACACATGGTGTGCACATGTACAGCGGAGATTAAGAGTATGACGTCAGGGCACATGTAGGAAGTATGGTAGCCTTATGGAAGATGTATGGTGGATGAGTAATGGACATGAGGTAGAGGCATGGACTTTAGGGTCGGACATATAATGTTGTAGCACGGACCAGGACAGACTAGTATATATAGTGGTAG
>Ga0157364_1001270_pt1 | contig 20993 bp, 20 predicted proteins | sample AttsexASBM2_FD_111476 | JGI IMG/M metagenome (GOLD analysis project Ga0157364, IMG submission 111476) | Fungus gardens microbial communities from leaf cutter ant in Ribeirão Preto, State of São Paulo, Brazil - Atta sexdens ASBM2 | ecosystem: Host-associated > Fungi > Mycelium > Unclassified ...
GATGATTACTTGTATACCCTTCAACAACGCCCAAAATGACGTTGTCCAGCAACTGACCAAAGTCGGCCAAATCGTTCTCGTACATAACCCTCTGGCTCCACCGAGCCAATAGGAATTTGGTCGGATCACGGCATATCATCCCGGTGATGACGAATTAACTCGCGCCATAATTGTAAAACTTTGTTTTCTATAATGTCACGATCAATACCGAAGAATCTAAAGATTCCACGGCGGAGTTTCCGTACCTGATGTTACCGCGAATCGTAAGCTTCGATTGCATTGCGTTCCGATCTTTGTATTCTATATTATCTTATTTTCGTTGTTATACCATTATTATATCTACTTTGCGGATTATTTCGAATACTTACATTCAAGGCTAGCGATGTGTTCCGGAATCATCGTTAATTCAAATGTATTCTCTGGGGATGGCAAGCCCATAGAGCCATCTGTGTCTGCGATCAACATTTCATTCAAAACATGCGTATATCTCGCTCTCGTTCTAATCACGCTGTCTATCTCAAGTGGCACGCGACCTCCCCTCCCTTGCACGACATTCAAGAAGTTGACGACATTTCGCGTGCGAAAGTTCAGTTTTTTTCCCGATCACGATCAATACGAATCATCTATTCATTCGTAACGCTTCTTCTCGAATTATTAAGTGCGAAGCACACCGAAGCTCCTCCGCGCATTAATGCTGCCCTTTGTCACGTAATGTAGCTCTCAGTATACGCATACCGCGAGGGCATTCAGTGCGCGAGAATTATCTGAATCTCTGGCGAGATTTGCTGGTCTCGTTACTGCTCGCAATACACTTTCTTTCGAACGGCTGTGAGAAATCAATGCCGTACCAAATGCGAATTATCTGTGCACGCATCTTACCAAATGCATCAATTATCGGATTATGAGTCATTTATCCCCCGCTTCGAACAAATCTTTACTCTACTCAAGAATAAATTTTGAATTGTTACAGCAAAGAGAGTCGTTGTTATTACACGCCGCCTTGGTAAACAAGCCTTCCATACAAGATAACACCAGCGTCACAAACACAAAACATTAAAGATCCATAAAATGGATGTGCCTCTAAGAGTAATTGTTTCCTCAATTAATAGTCCTCTGTACAATTTGACTCTCTATTTGCATCATTATTAAAAATAACAAACCTGGAGCACCTAGCTATGTTGAAAATAGTTCAGTAATAGTAGTAGCTAGTTTTCATTTAGTTGATAAGCTTGATGGAATCTCTATTTTGAGTTCAATTTAAAATTGGCTTCTTTAGATGTTATCTCATTATTTGTCAATGTCCACCAATCGAATTGGCTATAGAGAGTATTAGCAAAAGATGTCATTACATATCAAAAGGCACCAACATATCGAGGGAAGAATTTTTGATAGCAATAAAATTAGTTTTAAATTTAATTATTTTTGTTTTTAATAAAAAGTTTTACAAACAAATTTATGATACACCGATGGGATCACCATTATTGCAAATACAGTTTTAGAAGATCTGGAAGAAATGGCAATTCAAAGATTACCTTGTGAATTGAAGTGAATTGATATGTAGATGACATTCTTTAGCATCAGAAGAATATTTGAATGTAATTTTAGATGTTTTTAATTCTTTACATGAATGGCAATTCACAATTGAAGTTAGTAATGGGAATACATTGAGTTTTCTTGATATAAGGATAATAGTTAAAAATAATGTTATCTTGCTTGATAGATATAAAAAATCGACATTTTTCGGAAAGATTTTTGAACTTTATCTCTCAGCATCCGATATGCCACAAGAAAGGAGTTATACGTGGTATGATTGACAGAGCCTTATTACTATCACATTCCTAACAGCACAAACTTCGATATGTCGACTATAAGTTGACTTTGCTAAATCAAGCCTTTAGAGTCGACTGTAAGTCGATTTTGTACAGACATCCTTCCAATATCGATTTTAGGACGTCTAGTGTGATTTACGCTCACAAAGCTTAAATGTGGAATCATTTCGTCCTTGTTGTTTAACTACAGTTAAACAAGGATGAATGCTGTTCATGAATATTGTGGGCATGAATCGGACCACAGCTTAGAATAGTTGACTTAAAGTCGACTTACAATCGTCTTTAAAGTGGAACATTGTATGACTTAGAGACGTCTCCAAGTCGTCTAAAGTCAACTTACGTCCATTTTTCAGACGTCTAGAAGTTATAGTCGACTTAGAGTCGACTTTGTGCTGTTAGAGATCCTATGTTTCATCAAAAAATTTTGACTGAAGTGATTCAAATTTTACTTAAGAAGAGCTATGCTCTTAAATTTATTTTTTCAACTATACAGATAAAAATAAAATTTCTTTCTAATAGGGATTACAATTATGTCATACAAAACAACAAAAAAGTTGTGTCTAATAATCAACTTTACAATACCTTATGTTAGAACTATCTCAGAATCTTTTATTCCGATTGCCTTTGACAAATAGAAGAATATTCTTTATTATCCTTTACTATCTTTAATACGTTATAAAAGTATATCACTCGTGGAAAGGACTTTAGATTATATCAAGAGATGTTACATATATAAGATCCCTTTTCATGATTATGATGCGATATATATGAACCAGACTAAAAGAAAATTGAAAACTAGAATACATGAATATACAAATGATATTAATAAAAGGATTGACTCACCATCGATAATTTTCAATCACCGCTTGGAATACGATCATAATTTTAAATGGGACGAGATAAAAATTTTAAATAATGAATCTTCACATAGTAAAAGACTGATTTCAGAGATGGTACACATAAAAAAGCAATAGAATAGATTAAACAAGCAAAGTGACAAGGAATTTCTTCCTGATTTGTACATTTCCATATCTCTTTATCTCCTTTCTAATTGATTCTCCTTTTTTTTTCACTATCACACATGTTCCCCTTCCATTACATATTCTTCAACATAATATCTTTATCTCTTGTCATAATCATTATTTGTTAAATCATTTGAAAATAACATATTTAATATAATTATTCTGTTTTAATATCTCGATCTGATTGTGAATTTATTGCAATTTGAAAATACTGGTCAATTAAAAGTACAAATAATTTATATTTTGATTTAAATTATACAATATGTCGAATTATATAATATTAGTCAATAGTTATTTTAATTTAAATACTAAAAATGCTTCTAATCTTGAATTTGCAATGAGTGAAGTTGAATGCGTTACTATTTGCAATAATCAAAAGATGGAGAAGGAAAAACAACATCAGAGATATGAACATAAAATATTCGAAGAGGAATAGTAAAATCATCTTAACGTAAAAATTTCGAATAGGAATATGTGATAGAATTGTTTTATCAATATCGATGATTAAATTGCAAGTTTATTTAATTTTATTAAATTGTACACTGAGGATAATGTACCCCAATAGGGTTTGAAATATATGGTTATGTTTTTATATGTTTTTATATACTTCTAATTTAATCATTAAATATTAGATTGATTTCCACTCGTCTAGTTGCGACTCGTAGCCTTTGATTACAAAATAGTTTTTAAACATTTATTTAACGCTTGTTTTACATTAATTTTCCGTTTGACATAATGTTTCAAAGGAACATTTATTAAATATTTATTTAACTTTATTAAATGTTAATTTTACATTAATTTTTTGTTTACAATGATGTTGAAAGAAATATTTTTTAAACGTTTATTTAACATTTATTAAATGTTTGCTTTATATTAATTTTTCGTTTGAAATTACTGCCCAAAAAATATTTTTTAACCGTTTATTTAACATTTATATCAAAATTTTTTTTTTTATTCTCAATCCTTTATCCTTTATCCTTTATCTGAACCTTATATACGAATTACTATATCTAGAATCTATTTAACGTAACAAAAAAATACTCTCTAAATCTGAATCAATGGATAATCACTAATATCAGTATTAAGTATGTCACGGTAATCAGTGAATTAAATATGAGATCCCTAACCTCGCTAATCTTTATTATGTGGTCTAATTAACCTTGTTTTAGTGCTTAAATTCAATGAATATGGTATTGGAAAATTAAAATTAATGTGATGTCAGTATTTTAATTATATAATGCTCAAACATTTTTCCTTTTTCTTTTTGAACTTCACTGATTATCAGTACTAAGTATGAGTAATTAGTGACTATCCACTGATTCAGATTTAGAGAGTAAGCATAATTAATTTCTAATCTTTCATAATCATATTTCGAAATTATTAAATTGCTAGCAGTAAATATAGTCAATAGGGGAAGCAGATTATTTTGATTAGCTCCAAAAGAATATTCGATTAAATTATATATAAAACAAACAAAAAATAAAATTTTATTTCTTTTTAATAATTTTATTTCTTTTTAATTTATTTCTTTTAATTGTAATAACATAGGCCTGCGAAATGGAGAGTCTGAATAGAAACAAAAACGAAGTAGTAATTTTTAAGTATCCAATCAGCAGATAACGTTTTTAAATATTTTTTAAACGTTTATTTTTCATTAATTTTATATTTTTCATTTTGATTCATGATTCATTTTCAAAATTCATTTAACGTTTATTAAAAGTTTATTTTACATTATAATTTTTCATTTTTTTCATTTCATTGAAATAAATGAATAAAAAATATTGTTAAACGTTTATTTAACATTTATTTAATGTTTATTTTGAATTTATTTTTATTTCAAATAATGATTTGAAAAAAAACATTTTTTTAAACAGTTACTTAATGTTTATTTAAAAAAAAATGTTTATTTAACATTAATTCATTTGAAGAGTTTGAAAAAACATTTTTTAAATGTTTATGAAAAATGTTTATTCAACATTAATTATTCATTTGAAATAAAGGTTGAAAGAAATATTTTTTAAATGTTTGTTTAACATTTATAAAATGTTTATTTTAAATTATTTTTAAATTATTTATTCATTTAAAATGTGGTGATAAGAAATATTTACTTCACGTTTATTTAAATGTTCATGTCACATTAATTATTTGTTTGAAATAATGATTTAAAGAAACATTTATTTAACGTTTTTTTTTAATGTTATATAACGTTTATTAAATGTTTGTTTTTTGTTATTTATTTATTTAAAATATTTTATTTATTTTTAAAAAACGTTTATTTAATTTAATAGTAGGATAGGCGCGTTCTAATTCGGAAGTTCCGAGGAGGGCAGAGTGGTAGCCGCGGCGCGGGAGGATCCACGGGGAGGGAGGGAGTGACGTCACTAGGCGAGGGGATGACGTCTAAGGGGAGAAGGAGGAAAATGACACAGTGAGTGACGTCGCGATGTAGGGGGGGAGAGGAACGAGGATACGGGAAATCACGTAGCGGAGGTGTGCGGAAACTTGCGTCTGTGTTGCGGTGAAGACGTGGCGCGGAGTCAATGGCCGCCGGGCGCAATCCGTCGCCACCACTGAATGCAATCTCCGCGCGCTATACTTATCATGTATACTTACCATTAATATTTATCATTTTTTCCATTTATGCGTCGCTATCCTGGGAATTATCGAGCACTACGATACAATCGCATGTAACGCGATACGGCAAAGATAAGAAAGAAGGAAAGAATGAAGAAAAAAAGCAAATAAATGTGAACAAGCAAATGTGAGTTAACTTGTATATGTATATTTATTTCATTTTATTTACATATATATATTTATATTTATGTTACAATATATTGCATATTTTTAATCTCTCCGCACCAATACAAACGCGATGTCGTCATCTTCTGAATCCACAGCAATTCTCCTTCTCCTCCATTTCAGTATAATTGCAATGTCGCGTAGTTGAATAGAGTATTTGATAGGTTAATAGAGAACACTCGATAAATGGAGGAAGAGGCGAGCCGCATTCGCCGATTGAGGCGAAAAAGAAGGACCGCGATGATGTCGGCAGTGCCATGTCTGGAAGAGAAGAGAAAAATGAAATAATAGTTTAAATTAATAGAATACAATATCACATGAAACATGAGCCGTGGTACGTCGTTTAAGCCAAACGTAAACATTAATTATGATACGCGCCATTGGAACTTAAATCATGGAATAAGGAGTTAATTAATTAATTAATTAATGTATTAAAAATAAAATACTTACATTTATCCCAACAACGGATTGTCAGCGCTGATATCCAAATTTACAATAAAGCTACCAGGTACCTCGGTTGTAGAAGTCCTTTGTTTGAAGATCCTTAGCCGCTAAGCTAAGACTTTTTGCGTTAATAAGTGCATGAGGGCATCCATCACATTTGCACACTGAATCAAATTACGAATGTTATAAAAATCTCACACAAATTGAATGACAGATTAACAGACTGATTGATCACGGGGCTGTACGAGATTTTATATAGTAAAGATGTTCATGAAATATGATACCATTCTGAGAAAAGAATAATGTTTTGATCTAAATTTACATCTCAGCTGAAAAGTATATCACGTGATCAAACTCAAGAATAAACTTCAGCATTTTTATCATTAGATTAATTATAATTAGAACAATGCGTTATATCAGCAGGCAAAAGTACAATGCTCCGGTCAAAAGTTTATAGCTCAGCTGATCAGTTATTAGATCAGTTATTAGATTGTCATAATCAATATATCTGCGACAAAAACAATGCCTCGAATAAAAGCAAATGCCTCAGCCAAAAATATTCGAGAAGAAATCGCGCTTGAAAGATTCCACTTCATTTTTGTTACTTGCAGCACTTCGTATTGAAGCGCAATAAAACGTATATCTATTGAAGCTATAAGACTAATATTTACTATATTTACAACTATAAACAACTGTCAAATCGTTATTGGCCCATTTTCAACTCTTCTTTGCTATAAATATATATATATATAATATATATTTATTTATTTATTTATTTATTTATTTATTTACTCAAATGTCTACTGGTTAGAAAAGCGGAAATAAAAATATATTAATGTGAGATAACATATATTTTATTTTAAAAAATTTTACAATTCTTCCTGGCGTTGCAACCACCAGTTAAATATTTCAAATACATTTTGCAAAGCACAATTATTTGCATGTTTTCCATATCATATAGTATTAAAATCATCAGATTAGTTAAAGATTTCAATTAAAGATTTCATGTCTTCGTAAACTGCATCCAAGAACTCGATATACATATGTTCTCGCTCATTGTCCAAAAGCAAATTCCACAGCCACATTCGTTTTTCATGTCCCTTAACGATAGCATTATCTTCAAATACAGCCGCCGTGATCAGACGTTTCGCCTCGTACGGAACCGCCCCATCCTCCCATTGTAATCCATGATGATAAGCACTCAATCAGGAAGCGCAAGATTTGTCGGATCTTATCAAAAATTTCCATAGCATGGAACTCGTAAAAATGTAATGTGTGAGAACGATTTTCTATTTCAGCACTGCTACTTCTTTGACGATAAATTTCTTGTTAACAACAAATCATTGCAGATCCACAAACGTTGATATGACCATGATGAGCAATTCTTCAAGACTGTGCTTCACCTCGGTTTTTCTCTCTCCTTTTAAAATTTTCTAAATACTTACTGACCTTGCAATTTACATAATCTTGCGCACTAGGTTGGACAATGGATAGTACTCGATTACACGATCATGTATAATGAGGCAAGATGTATTGACGGTATGATAGGCGGTAGTATTGGCGGGCACATTCTCCTTGCAATCAAATTCTATATGTCCACGATAGTGCTCTTGATGGATTCGTTTTGTCGCGAGCAATCAATGCTCGCAAAAGGCCCTTTCTCAATAAACATTGAATAGCGTTTTGAAGCAGTTAATTCCATAATATGCTTTACGAAAACACGCATATATATAAATCAAACAAGACGGCGTATCTCTTTTTGCCAAAATCCAGATTTAAATCGTCGTACAGATAAAATTCTGAATTTAGATATATTTTCACGTTACACAAATTACAATCATCGAACACGCTAACATCTCGTGACATGATATTCTTCCGGTCTGCAGAGCAAAGATAACATATCGGCTTTTCAAGTTGAATCGCTGTTTTGACAGTCCATGAATGCTTGATTGTATTCTGTAACAGAGGATATACGTACAGATTTCACGAGCGAAAACTCATGCTCAGATAACGATCGCTTTCCAATGCTCGCAGCATTGATAATTCATTGATCTCCTTTAACGCAATGTGAGATCCGCCACTGCACTTTGAATAATTCAATCTCAGGTTCCATTTCTCACCAAGCAAGTGTAATCGTTGCGTGCTCGTATCAAAATCAATTCGTGGCGAGCGTTGATGATCACGCGTTTGTAATCTTCGCAAAAACCGAACAACATGTTGAACGGCACCTAAACATTAAAGTATCTTTCCTCCGTGTCGGATTTAGAGTTCTAACCTGCGTTCAAGGCAATCAAAGCTTTGTCGTTCGTCAAATATCGTTGATGCATAGTTCTTGATGATTGATAATTCCAACGTTTCTATTGCAATCAATCTCCACACCGTTGAGTTCATATCGAATTTCAAACATGAAACGCCACGCAATTATTTCCAAGTGTCGTCGACATTTGATCGTTTTTCTTCTTGACCATCAATTTTCCTTCGATGTAGAGAAAATTGTCGCATGGCAACGTGTACAAATCCTGCTACTGTATGGGTATCCATATATCGTCGCTATGTCCAAATGTAATATTGGCGTACGGATTGTGAGTCAATCTTGACGATACGGTCGTCAAAGACTAATTTATCGCTAATGTTCAGGATATCAAACATTTCATACGAAACCCAACTTTAAGAACGTTGGACACAATGAGTTTATTTCCAGATGTAATCTTTCAAGTAAAAAATGTATTTACCAGATACAAGTTCGGCAGTCGAAGATTGCCGAAACTGTCAAAGTACATGATGCGATTCTCTTTTTTCGCACTACGCTACTCAATGGGTCCCTCGGCATTGTCCAGATTTACGATACTGCTCTCATTTTGACGTACTCCTTCGATCGATAATGTAATTTTTATTTTTATAGGTTAAAAAGAAGTCTATGTTTGCCATACATTTTCAATTTATCTACACAAATAAGAAGGAGATTCAAGATTAGTTTCACAATAATAGAATGCTGTTAATTCAGTTTCTAAAAGTGCAACCATTTTAATAGACGGAGGTGCATTATTATTTTTTATCTCGACTTGGAGTTAAAAATAACAATGCTGCAAGTTGTAACCTACATTAATATGAGTTAAACAGTGCGAAATGAAAGTAAAAAAATCAATGAAATTGTTTTTAATTACATATTAAATGATTAACAATTGTAATACACATTTTTCACTGGCTTAATATATTATTATTTACTATATTTTTTACTATATTATTTTTTACTCTAAATGAACAAACATAAATTCTCTTCTTTAATTAATACAATATAATATTATTATAATAATCAACAAACATAAATTGTGTCCTTTAATTAATATAGTATTATTACAATATTAAAACAAAACAGGATTTTTTTCCTTATAGGGAGCACAACATAACAGTTTATCTTAATGAGATCGATTCTATTAGAAGAAAAAATTTAAAATTAATAAAGAAAAACAATTTTAATCGTCTTCAAAAGATTTTTCAGAATAAGTGCTTCAGTTGGAGCACGTAAAATGATACTTATCAGATTTAATACAACGCTCATATGCTCAGTTTACACACATAAGACATTGGATCCAATCTTCGTCGTTTGCTTGCAGTGTATGCTTCAGTACAAACTAAATATGAACAGTTTAAGTTATTGTTATCGTCTTTATTTTCTTCGTCATTTTCTTGTAAAATTTTCTTTTTCACATTTTTTCTCTTTTCTTTGCAATTATCTTTTTTCTTTTGGTTTTCTTTTCCAACTTTCTTTTTTGTTTTTTTTCTTCGCCTCTTGTTCTAACTCCAACGTATTTTTTTCTGGAGTATCTGTTAAAATGACAGCTTTCCTAACTCTACGCTAAATACGAGCCCTTTCTTTCATTGCAGCTTTAGGAAAAGATCTAATAATTTCGGAAGAGAAATTTGCATTCTCTATTTCTTCATTATTTATTGTTGATGTTCCAGATGAGACGCCATGTGTTGTATCGATATTATTTGTCGATATTATTTGTCGTCGTTGTGCTAGTTGTCTGCAAAGTTGCTTTATTATCATTGCCGGTATTATCTAAGGCTAAATTTGAGACATCAACTGATAGATAAATCGGTGACAAAAGATGATGCGAAATCAGTTTCATTAAAGACAGTTTGGTCGTCAAATTCCAGCCTTTCTAAATCTACCTTGAATATTTGTTGGTGTAACTGCAAGTGGCCATGCCTTCTTTACAACGCCTGACAGATCATAAATGATCATAGTTTTCCCAAGATTTCCCCATTATTTCTCATCCAATTGTCTTGAGCATTCGCGCAATATGTGGACCCTTGAAGGGTCCATTCACACTGACGTCGAGAAGTTGTAATTTGTGTGTTGTGTGTGGAAAGGAAAGCATATTGATGTTTTCTTTGGCTTTTTATACAACTTGAAAATCAATGTGAGAAAAATGATTATCTAATAATAATAGAACAGGTTCTGATGGAGTTAGTTTGACATGTTTAATAAAATGATCCATAAAAATTTAAAAAAATTCAGTGCCGTCATCCAATCAGATGCATTTCCTGCACCTATACCTTCTGGTGGACTGTCTCGAAGAAACAAATCTTTATATTTAAATCTTGAAAAAACAAACATTGATGTAAGCCTAAGTTGTAATATGATACAATTTGCTTCGGCATATTACTTTTAACTCCAAAATACGAGATTTATTAAGCTGAAGTAATTATATGAATAACGTTTAAAATATAATAAAATGATATTGTATTTATATATTCACTGATTATCTCCCAAGTATGCGAGTAAAAATAATTGCTAATAAAATTTAATATTTACGAATGAAACCAAAATAATAACATCGAGAAATATTTACTAACGTAATGCAACACCTTATATACAACGTGCGCTACGCGAACAGAGCGAGACACGACTGTAGCGCCAACGCAGCGACACTAAGCCGATAGTTATCTCATTCAGTCTTATAGCATTATCTATTTTCTTGATAAAGTTATAAACTGTGTTTCAATTTATCCCAGTTACTTTTAACCCCGGCGTCCCCTACGCATAAAGATGCCTCTAAAATACGCGGAATGCGCATATGATTTGTAAATTGTTGCAATTGCACATCGGTAATTATTCCCCTCGGCATTTTTAACGTTTCATCAATGTCTTTTTTTCTATGCGTATGGAAAGGAAGCGAGATAAACACCGCGGTTTTCCATGATGCGATTATGACGTTACAGTTCTTCCAGCTGAATTCCGAATTCCATCTTTATCTTTGATGACGTGGTAGCATGCAATAAGAAGGACGCGATAAGAAAGTACTTTGCAATGGGACGATATGTGCACGCGGACGTCGACTGCTTCTATCTCTGTCAGACGTACGCAAAGATACCGAAGTACCTTATACTCGATAATGCAATTCTGTTGATCCTGTTCAAACAGGATGGTACCAATCTGAAACGCGTGTACAATCACATGAATACTGATATGTCCTATGAAGATTTCTGTGATTTATGTCGTAAATATTAGCAGCAAAAGTATAGATTTCTAGTGATTGAAAAGGACAGTATGCTTACCGATGGATACAGAAAAGGATTTAATGACTGCAATACTATGATGTAAAGATTGATAAAATGGAGAAGGATATCGCATTGGAAAGATACTTCAAACCTATTATCGATCCGCTGAAACAGATTGTTGAAAACACTGTTGAATCCTCCTATTATGATTGAATATAAGGATCCTATTATGATTAAAATTTTTTTTCGAAAGAAAACGAGGAATCAAAACTCAGAAAACGACCGATACTTTGTACGACAATCCTATACAGACTTCCACGCCTGTGAAATTAATATTGAATGTTCAATCGAAAACCGTATCATCTACTTTGAACGAAGTGTCTGAAATAATATAACCGTTTTTATAACCGGAAATAATATAACCGGATTTATCATATGACCACGCTTCTACCGTCGAAGAAATTTTCAAGATTGCTGATGAACCGCTCGTAACATCTATTTGACACTTGTTTCAAATATCCGAGGGCAGAAAAGATGCATGCAAACTATGGTCTGTTGGGACAGAAATATCTGAAAGCGGCAAGAAAACCGTCAACATAGACGTTGTGTATGGAGTTCATTTCAACGATGAAGGAACGATTATGGCGATAAACGTATCACCTTGCACAAAAATGATAATATAATAATAGATGAGAAAAAATACAATGGAACACCGGGCTTGTACGAGTTTTCATGAAATTTCCCAACGAAAATATCTGTACGGATGATGACATACAGATCTACAGGAGTATTCTGCTGATGACAAAATGCTCACCGGCGTAGTCATAGTACGAGTAATCGAATAATGGGTAGTAAGGGATACAAGTAAGAACATAATAGCGTCATTGATATTGGGTAAAAAAGTTGGAACAGGAACAAAAGAACGGATTTATCGCGTACGATAACAAGATCGACTATATTCATTGGGAAGATCCCAACAAAATTGTGAATCGTCTGCGATTGTTCGAGGCCTCGCGTCAGGCGGGTCACAATGGTCATGATAACGAGATTCTGTCGATTATCGAAGAGCTTCGCGAAATCGATTTGTTATAAATTAACCTCGTTCTACGTCATTCAGTTGATATCGCGATCAACAAGTTTGGACTATCGCTTGGAGGAGGAAGCGAATTGTATACTACAGTGGCGTGGATTGCTCAAAAATTACGTGCGCGATAACACTTTTTGCATAGTCGCAGCCGACTTTGACGCAAAGTTGCGCAAGATTCAACGAGTAGCGCAACCGGTGGATGATTGCTTGCTGACGCAGCAAACAAACGATACGTGTAGAGCGTTCAAGATTTGAAAGATCATCTAAATGAAAGAGAAGAGAAAGATTGTAGCCTTACAAAATAATGTGCAGGTTATGCTAAACAAACTTGAAAAGATTGAGTGATTCGAAAAGTGTCGAATAATTATCCGCAATGTCTGAGAAATTTCTGCTGTTAAATTGCACTCTCCGATGAGAAGAAATTTTCGGCGAAGACACATCACAGTACACGGATACGATAACCTGGCAGACGGATATGATCGAGATGCGTTCTTACACGCGATTCAACTGAGGTTATCATTACATTCTCATCGTTATCGACGTGCCGAGTAAGCACGCATGGATTGAACAATGCCGTATAATACCAAGAGCAAGTGACGAAGACAATCGCAAAGATAATTCGAGACGATGGAAGATGTCTGAAAAATTTGCCTATTGACAGAGGAAAGAAATTTTTTTACGGATGTGCAGAAACTCTTGAAGAAGTACAACATCAACATTATTCTACGTATTCTGTAATGAAGGCCTCGGCCGTCGAACGATTCAACAATATGTTGAAGAACAACATGTGGAAACAATTTACGCATAATGTAAAATTACAAATGAATCGACATCCTATCGCGTCTCGTATCAAATTACAACGCGCGCAAGCATCGAACTATTGGTCCCGTCGTTACCCCCGCGATCGCGACAGGTTCTTAATCACGGTTTACAATCGCGTAAAGATTGCTGCGCGATTGTGGGCGATTCGGTACGCGTGAACAAATTCAAGACAGTTTTTGATAAAGGTTATACGCCGAATTGGACAACACATGGTGGTGTTTAAAATTATCAAAGTGCAATAAACTAATCCAGTGACGTATCTTCTGGAAGATTTTCGCGGAGAATCTATTGTTGGAGGATTCTACGAATATGAATTGCACAGCTGTCCCAATGTGCATCTCGTTGAAAAGGTGTTGTGCAAGAGGGAGAACGAGGAAATGATTGGGATTTGACAATTCGCACAAATCGTGGATACATAAAGACAATGTGTTGTAAAACTTATATTTATTATAAAAACGTGTTTTATATATATTATAAATACGTGTTATATATATTATAAATATCGTATACATATTGTATTTGTATATTATACGTATATATATTATACATATTATGCATACTATACATGTTATACATAGCATACATATTGTACATATTATATATGTTATATACATATTAAACATACTATACAATACAAATGTGTTTTATTTACATCGGTAATGTCCCCATAGCAGCGTATCGGTGAAACATGGCACGATATACTACTTATCGTCGTGCGAACTTAGAGCGATTTTTGTTTCTGATATCGTGTATACCTCGTGCAATTTGGATCTTAGTCTACACAATTGCCTGCATGTCATTTCGATTGTGTCATTCAAGCATCGCATGTAATTCTCGAACATTATAGACTTCGCAACGTTGCTCTTGACGCTCTTTGTCTTCTTCATTCTACACGCATACATTTTCGCTCTAAGTTCCAACTTCATGATGGCACTATTGTTCTCGTCTTTCATAAGGCCAGAAATTTTTTTATTTGCGAGCAGAATACATGTCGCTCGAGTAATCGCTCGTGTCTACTTATATCGCGTTTTCATGATATCGTAAACATCGTCATATTCTACATGGTATATGAGATTATTAGTATTGATATACATAATTTTGCATTTTTTCGCGAAACAGCGGTGCCATGTACTCGTGGTGAAATTCGTACAAATATGTCTTGGATATGGATGCACACGTATCGATTTGTCAAATTTCACCTCGAGCTTACGCAGTTCTATCGCGACCAGATTCTCTGAAAAGACACTACAGCTGTGGAAATTTGGTTTCGCGATCATTGCCTCAGCACTGTATTTGCTTTCTCATTTTGTTAATAACTTTACGTGGATGCGATCGCACATGTTCTCCATAGTATTGCTAAATATTGCATTATTCATAAGTTTGTATAAATTTTTTTCAAAATCATTTTTGGCCAAAGTTCTAAATTTTGTATTTAGTTCTATATAATCGCATAGCCATGGAGATTGCGCGAATTGCAGTATACAGTGAACCTGTGTGATACGGAGACTATAACGAGTATATTGTTGCAGGTTACGGAAACGTATGACATAATCCTGCTTGTCGCATAATGTTCCAAGGAACTTGTCATCGCACTTGCCGGTTTAGTTTCTCGCGCAGATCGGACAGAACGGTAGATCAGTGTGCGCGTCATGAAGATGTTGCGGGTATTCCACGTTCACTTCGAGAAAACAGCCTGTTGAATTGAATGCAATGATCGTAAAATCAAAATTTTGTACATCGAGCCATCAAAAATCGGCATAAGGCAACACATTGTCCAGTCATACAGATTGTTGATGTCATAGTAAATCAAGATTTCGATGGATCATACGACGGCATGTATTTGTTGTTGGCTAGCGCGTACTTGTTCGAAGACTGACTCAGACCATCGCGTATATCGCGTTCGATAAACATGATCATGTCAATATCTGCGATCAGTTCAAATTTTACGCTAGTATGTTTTAACATGTCGTCCCACGTGAAGCCCGGTAAGGTGTAATAATACGCGGGATCGAGCTCATAACTCTCGACGCAACTATTGCGGAAATTTTCGAAAACATCGGCCAACAACAAGACATCGATTTTCAAATATAAATCATTGTACTCGCCGAGTGTTCAGATGGAGAACCGCTGCCACACATTGACGGCGCGTGCGCGTAAGCGTTCTCAGATACCGTGTCGTCTATCAATGAACTGTAAAACGACTCGCAAGGCAGTAAACACAACTGCTTCAATTTTTCGACACAGTCAATGTACTCATACAGAAAGACGCCCTTCGTGTCAAAAGATTAAAGTTTTCTTCTGATAAATTGGAAAATTCGTGTTGCAGTATCCATAGCTTATCTTTATTGAGAAAAAAATGTCAATTTGTCCAAACTATAAGCAAGAAATCTGTATGAATCTATAAACCGTAATTTTACACAATTTTTTTATTATCAATTTTGATACTATCGACATGTTTAGTAAACGAGATATATTGACGAAATTATTAACTGTACACTGTGTCAAATTTCTGAGTTCTTCCGCAAACCACGCTATATAGTCCTTATCACGATGAAAACGATAGCCCAACAATGAGTTATCATACGAGTAGTGCATGTAACATCCGAATACGTTATGATGATGATGAAGCTGATATGGGATCCATATCTGTTTTCTCCAATACATACTCCAGATCGGCGTAATCGACGAACGGGACGCGTTCCTTCCTGCAGTGATTGTTGAAACTTAGCCATTTATCGTCCTCACTCGATAATCTGATCGCGCAGTCATTCAGTTTTCCACAATCCTCACTGTGGATCTCCAATTTAGTGCTCAAGTTGAAGTAGTGGAGGTATCTGAAAAAATCGCCCATTTATTACAATAATATTAATATTATTATTATTATTATTATTATTATTATTATTATTATCATTACGTACCTATCGCAAAAACATTTTCTGTTCTTTTTTCTGATAAGTTGTGAGCTGACTAGTCGAGATAAATTCTTGATAAGCGCAAAATGTCCCGCGTTGTCATCCTCCATGTACAAGAGATTTACGTGTTTGATCCACTTTCGGTCGATGAGTCACATCAGCACAATCCCCTTTTCACTAGTGTAGACGTTGATGAAAATGTCATTCAAAGTTTCGAATTTCTTGACTCAACGTCATTGGAAATTCGATGCCTGTGAGATTTAGAACCGACGTATAAGGCGAATACGAGGATTTATGATGTGCATTTCCTTGAGCCGGGTGTAGAGTGACAAACAGACCATGCGAAACACGTATTGTCCGTTGATTATCGCTTTCTTTAGCATAATTTCTCGCGGAAGTTTGATATGACATTCCGCGAGGATTGTGTTTGTTCGCGTTCACCGTTATATTTAATATACACGACAATGCCCGCTATCGCGTATCCTGAAACTCTTCCAGCGATACTAGGATAAATTCGACGACGCGCGACACGTACCACTCGCGCAAATCGGTGTATTGATATAGTTCATAATTCCGGGTGGCGATAATTTTTTTCATGCGTTTATCACCTGCTACGAACTCGCTATTAAAAACAATGTTTATTTTTATAGAATCATACCGTTGCATTGCACTATGCACAGTATATTACCTTGATCAAAAAGTTCCCGGAATTTCATTCAAAAAATTCAAAATACAATACAAGTTTTATTCATCAAAAGTGATATTGTCCCCTTCAAAGTACTCCCCATCGACTGCAACGCACTTATGCCAGCGCTTGATTCAGCTCTCGAAAAATTTCTGGAACTCTATTGTCGGTATAGCCATCAGAGTCTTCGATTTTTCCATTACCTTCTTTCGGCTGTTAAAACGCGTTCCCCGTAATGATTTTTTGACTCGATCGAACAGAAAAAAATCGCAGGGAGCCATATCAGGTGAATTCGATGGCTGTTGGATGGTATTCGTTTCGTTCTTGGTCAAAAATTCACGGATAATGATGGAATTGTACGACGGTGCGTTATCATGATGCAAAATCCATGAGATGTTTGCTCACAAATCCTTTCTTTTTTGGCGAACTGCTTCACGCAAACGTCTCATAACGCCCAAATAATACTCCTTATTAACTGTCTGACTTTCTGGCAAAAATTTGTGATGTACAATACCGTTGTAATTCATGAAAACCGTGAGCATCGCTTTCTTTTTCGACTGAAAACGACATTTTTTTGGTCTTGGCTTTGAAGCTTTCCATTCACTCGCCTGATGTCTGGATTGTGTGTCGTACTCATAAACCCACGTCTCCAGTAATGATACATTTGATGTGAATGTTGGGTCGGATTCAGCCTTAGAAATCATGTCTTTGGCGATCAACAACGCGGTCCCTTTTTTGCAATTCAGTTCCTTCGGGACCAACTTTGCAGCAACACAGCAAACCCAAACCATTAACTATAATGTCCATAAGCAATATTTAAGTCCTCTGCCAGCTCTCTGATAATTAATTTGCGGTTATTGATCAACATTTCTCTCACTTTATTGATGTTTTCGTCGGTTTTCGATGTCGACGGTCTGCCACTGCGTTCGTCATCCTCAACATCTCACGACCACTTTTGAAGCGTTCATGCCACTCATAAACGGCTGTTTTTTTTAGAGTATCACTGCCGAAACAGTTTCCAACAATTTCTAAGGTTTTCACACCATTGAATCCATTTTTAATGCAAAATTTAATACAAACTCGTTGTTGCAAATTCAACTCCATTTTAAAAACTGTAAAAAATCGAAAATACGTGCAGAGATAGATGTACTCAAGACGGCGTAACTTTTACAAATGTCAAGCTATGATGATAAAATTTGGTGGGAATATCAATGATAGATGTGACAACCTAACCAAAAAAACAGAACTCAAATCAGCTGACTCAGAGCATCTGGTGGTAATTCCGGGAACTTTTTGATTAAGGTATGCTCGAGCACAATTTCACTCGCATTTTCGAGAAATCAACGAGACTCGATGTGTTTAGAATTTATCACCGCGCCCGTCAGAATACAGTTTTCGAACGCCGTTTCGATGCGCCAATACCCAACGCCCACATGCACAATCTTCCACGCACAAATTCCTTCAAACTCTCGAGCCGCGCGATACATACGATCAGTGATTGTCTATTACCGATTGATAATCACGAGTGTTTGATACTCTGCTCCTCCAATGATTCTATAAATTCATCGCATTATTGTTCCTACGCGTTCGTTTATAGTACTAAACAAGGTAGCTTGCTCAATCAAATCACGCTCCATGTTGCCACTTGCGCTGTCGAATTAATTAATGACTTTGTTTGATTAAATCTTGTTATTTTTATATCATTATGTGCGCTATTTTTATTAATGATATCATCGCCTAGACATCTCATATTCTTGAAAAAATCTTAAATTACGCTAACAAAACAGGTATAGTTTGATAAAATTGCAAATGTTTTTGCAGGTTGTATCAAGTTACATTGATGATGTTATCGTCAAAACATGTTAAATATCCTTGAAAAAAAATTTCTTAAATTACATTAACAAAGTCACATTGAAACTTGCAAATTTGCTGAGACTGCAATTTGCGATGTTAGAATGTCATCACCGGATGTCTCCAAAAATCTTTTGTTATAAAATCTGACGTTTGCATTTTTGATGTCATTGACCGGAACTGGTCCTGTAAATATCCGCGAGAAAAATCAGTCTGTGTAAAATGGCTAACCGTAGTCGCTCCCACATTTAGATTGAAGCGAGAGCGATGTCGAGAGCGGAAAAACAGACAGTGGAAATTTTTCAATTCAATTTAAAAATCAGAAACACGATTTCGCAACATTGAAGCGTGGAAGAAAAATATCGTGACAGAAAAGTCGGAGCAAAGCAAGGAAACCGACGAACGAACGACAGGAGAAAAAAGATTTTCCAAAATTCGTTCGTCAGATAGAGATAAAGCTAACACTAGCGTTTCGCAAACATCAAACATTTTGAGAACTCTATAACGCTCGCGCCGACAAAAGAGGTAAAATAAATTCTGAATTTGCGCAAAAATTTCTTTTCTCATGCACTCCAATGATGAGAAATGAATTCACTGGAAGTTTTAAATGCATTACATCAACTCAGTGTCCGACATGCAGAGGTCTGCTGATCAACTGCCAAGGGTGTGAACGAGGTCGACTGTTGTTGTTAATACATTGTTGTTAATATAGACGATCATGATCGATCTAGCCAGTATTGGATCGATGAACCTTCTACATCGATGAATATGATACAGGAATATACTTCGATAGCTACGGCTTGCTGCCCTTGGACTCAAGATTTCTCTTACTTCGCCGTAAGAGCTTTTTTTTAAAATAAACATTTTTAAAATAAATTTCGTCTGTTTCTTCCATTTAACCTCACCCCCTTTTACATTAATCACCTTTTCATGTATTACAGATAATGATCATTAAAAACAACTTTGCCGAAACTCCACTACATATCGCTGAAATACGACGCTGCAAGGAATATTTTCTCAAACTTGCGGGCAATACTACGGTGTATTTCTATATTTTATATGTAATGGTTATAATCTTAGCCAGTTTTTTAGTCTGTTTACCTCTGATTGTAAACGCAATAACTGATTGATTGTACAGTTATTTCGTAAATTTTTTCTTCATTGTAAACATAAAAAAATAAATACTCATACCCCGTCATGTTCAATCGTCTACTTTTGAAAAGTAAAATATAAAATAAATATTTTTTGTAATAATATCACTTTTTTTCTTTTTAAAATAAACATTTTTAACCAAGTAAATTTCATCTAACCTCGCCCCCTTTTACATTAGTCACTTTTTTTCACGTATTCCAGATAATGATCATTAAAAACAAAATATAAAAAAAATTTTTCTTTTAAAATAACCATATCAACGCATCAATTACGACATCGCATGCCGACACGAACTTGTTCATTCCTATTTTACCTCCCTAGTGAAAGCAAGAGTCTCTCGAAAATCTTTAAAGATTCTCATCATAAATAATAAAAAAAAACCCTTTCGCTAAAACGTCAGTACGCCGGAGACATTGAACCGCTGCAGCAAAAAATGACCTGTAGAACAAAAAACGATGCGCTATTCATATCGCTGCCCGCACCTTTCCCCCTCCCCACGAAAAAATGTCTCGGACCCAATTTTTCCTTGCTACGGTATTCACCCCCACTCTTCTCCAGTCACTGCGTGGGCGATTATGGACAGAGCCAATCAGCGCGTGGACAGCCATAGGCCGGATCAATTAAAACGCACATTTAATTATCTCATTACTCACGCCCTCGCGTCACCGACGAATCAGAGCGCACCATTTTCCAGACAGACCGCCTCCGGCGCCAGAGATGGAGGATTGTTTTGACAGCCCATGGCTGCCCATATACTACTAATAGACAATAGTAGCTAGCAAATGGTTAAGCGTCAGCAAAATTGCTATTACAAAGCTTACCAATAACAAAATCAGAATAAGACAATAATAAGAAGTAAACTAATAGCTGAAAACACACACA
>Ga0157364_1001271_pt1 | contig 20993 bp, 6 predicted proteins | sample AttsexASBM2_FD_111476 | JGI IMG/M metagenome (GOLD analysis project Ga0157364, IMG submission 111476) | Fungus gardens microbial communities from leaf cutter ant in Ribeirão Preto, State of São Paulo, Brazil - Atta sexdens ASBM2 | ecosystem: Host-associated > Fungi > Mycelium > Unclassified ...
ACTGCACTGCGACGCAAGTTTGACAAGTTATGGAGTGATTCTTATGCAAAAGAAATCCGACAAGAAAATGTATCCGGTGTTCTATTATTCTAGACGAACGACGGACCAGAAAACGAATTTGCATCGCTTCAAACGACGCTTGCCATAATTTATGCTTTAGAACGATTTGAGATCTCCAGGGTGTGAAGTTTAAGATTATAATGGACTGTAGCACAGTTATGACGTTAAAAAAGAGAGACGTGAATCGCAAAGCGGTAAGCAATCGTATTATTGTACTAGATTACGATTACTACGAGTTAGAATATAGATAGAATATATAGCAGATACGCGTATGCGTCACATAGATACTCTTAACCGAATCATAATTAAGTATAATTGAAGAAAATCTCTTTGAGTGGAATGTAATAGGGCAATGTATCAAGGACAAGATCCCAAAATTTTAAAGATCCATGGTAAATTGGAATCGGAAATTTTATGAATTAAGGAACGGGTTAATTTATCGCAAATACAATACTAAGCTAATATTTTATGTGCCTCAATAGATGAAAAGAAACCTTTCTATATAAATACCACGAGCTAGGTCATTTAGGAACCGAAAAGACCACCCAAGCAATTCTCGAAAGTTATTGATTTCCCGAAACTTTGCGAAAAGATGAATTGTCACGTTAAGAACTGCCTAAAATGCTTTTTCTCCGGTTAACGGGAAACGCGAAGAATTAATTCATTTAATATCTAAGAGCAATAGTCCTTTTAGAATCTTGCACGGGACCAATAGATAAGAAGCGTTTAATCAAACAATACTTATATGTTACAATAGATTTCTTTACAAAATTTGTTAAGCTATATCCGGTTAAGACGATTTCGAGTAAGGAAGCAATTGATTATTTGCGACAATATTTCGAATATTACTGGAAACAATAGTTACGATTAGAGGCAGTTCACGGAATTTGAAGATTTCTTAAGAGAAATCAAACATGTTAAGTTGGCCACAACTCCGAAAGTCTTCGCAGGTTAATAGCCAGGCCGAAAGAGTCAACCGGACTCTGATTCCGATATTAGCTAAATTATCAGACAATTCAGCAGGCAAATACTGATACAAAGTTATACCCGAAGCCGAACATGCATTGAACAATTTTGTAACCGGTAAATAAAGTAACCGGTGAGACACCGAATCGATTACTATTCGGCGTAAAACAGTGAGACAAACCTGTAGATAACTTGAGCGAATAATTGCGAGACTTGATCAGACAAGAGAGTTCCGACTTAGAGATTAGAAAATGTGCGTCCGATCCTACGATCACAAAAGTTCCTATAATTACATAGGCGTATAACAAAGAGTACGCGGCAAACGTAGCAAACGTAAGGAAGCGCACGATTATTCAATATGCTATAACTTAGTTTCTATCAGGAATTTCGATAACACGACAGGAGCAACACGAAAGCTCATACCTATATTTAAGAGAATGTACAAGATAGCCGAAAAATTAAGTAACGAGATACGTAGTCACCGATGTGGACCGGTTTCAAAATACCTTCATTCTTACTGAGGTGTCTGGCAAGCTAACCTGCGACCAAAGCACTAAAAATAAGAGGGACTCGAATCGACGTGGAAATTTAGTTCGTAACTGTGATCTCGTAATCATCCCTATTATTTGTTCTTTTTTCCTCTTTTCTTTATTTATTTTGAGTTATGTAAATCGTAAAGTAATGCTTCTCCGTTATTCTCTGTTGGGACGACAGATAGTCAGAGATGGCCAAATGTAGCGCGCGTTCTAATGAATAAGAGAGAGCGAGTTGGTAGCACAAAATAATTTTTATTTCTTTAAAAAATCAAATACTAAATTTTCTAAAACATTTTGTTATAATAACTCTTGCCTACTACAAATCATTATATATAATAATTGTTATAAATGTTACATCGAGAAATTTCTATAACAGACTTGCGAAGATTAAAGTCAGGAAATTATTATTTTAATTAAAATGATAAAATTATATTCGCTTATAGAAGAAAATAGTTATTGCAAATTGTTATAGAATCCTCGTTGAGATTTTATAAGATTTTGTATGGAAAACACGGAATTTCCAGATTTGCGTATTTCCTGACTTCAATCTTCGCAAGTCTATATAGAAACTTCTTAATGTAAATTTATAACAATTATTGAATGATTTCTGATAGGCAAGAATTATTATGACAAAATGTGTTAGTTATTTTAAAAACTTCTCGATGTAAATTTATAATAATTATTGAATAATTTCTAACAAGAATTATTATGACAAAATGTTTCAGAAAATTTAGTATTTGATTTTTTTTAAGAACAAAATTACATTGCAAGAAAAATATTCTTTAATAACATAAAATATGATCTTCGCATGTTTAAGCTACAGAGACGCTTCTGAGCCAGAGCATCCGGCGGCTCGGCCGCTAAGCCTCGAACGGTAGTGGAGGTAGCGCGCCGGAATTGGCCCGAAATGTGCAAATCTTTGCGAGAATTGATATACACGATCGTCATGTCAGTTTTCCTGTTTATAATTTATAAGAATATAAATGATAAGTTAATGAATGGAGTGCACAAAGAAATTGTGTGTCAAAAAGTCATAAACAACGATTAGGGTATTCAACAGGTATTCAACAACAAATAAGATATAGACTACAATCACGCTAGAACGTTAATTGCGTGCAATGTACGAATATCCTTCTCCGCGCGTGCTTTCTGAAGAGAGAAACTTTTGTAGCGAGTATACACACACGCATAAAATGTGTCGTATCTGTGTGCACGAACACTAGTCATTAAAGACAGTTGAAACAGTATGCTGTTGTAGAGATTGTATATATAGAGTAGAAGAGCCAGCTAAGAATGTATGAGCGAATAGAAAGAAAATGAGATGGCCAGAGAGAATTATCGCTCGATATGCGAGAAGGAGAATTTCATCAAATTACAAATCTGGAGACACGGTAATGGCTGAGCGCTAAGCCAAGCGTAGCGATTGAAACTATTCTAATTCAAAAACGACATCGCTAAATCTCCTCATTTTTTATAAGGTTCCTATAATGTTTCTACATAACATATTTATTTTTTTTTTTAAATCTGTAGAAGATTTTCGTCGCAAATTTTAAAACATTATTTCGGTAAGGCTTGGTATAAGAGTTTACATGACAAGCTTTGAAGGTAAATCTCCATTTCGACATTAGTACCATTAGCACCACTATGGTCTTTGAAATTTTAATATATAGATAAAATTATTTTAAATATAATATTCAAATTTCAAAAAAATTTGTAGAAACTCAATTTATCGAAAAACTATCTTAATTAAAATCAAAGTGTATAAAATATAACACTACTAAAAAAATCATTTGTTTCTTCAAAGTTACTTTTTATACAGGGTGCTTCCGATACATACAGATCAGTAAATGCCTATCTGCCTATGAGCAGAGGCACGCTTTACTAATGCGAAATAAGATTAGATCGCAAGTCCGGCGGGGAATAAGACAAGAGAAATTGAATTTTAGAGTGTCAAATTCAGTAATATGATATAAAATGTATTTAATATGATATAAATATATATTTAATAATATCAGTAAAGCGTGTCCCTGTCATAGGTAGATAGGCAACCCGATTTACTGATCTGTAGATATCGGAAGCACATGTATTATATTATACATATGTACAGAAAGATTGCAATACTTTTTTTTATGGATTTTGGAATCCAGCATGATTGAACGTAAATGGTTAAATTCATAAATAAGAACCAATCACTCGGTGAGCAAACAGCATTCCAAAATACCCAAAAAAAAGTATTACAATCTTTCTGTGATTAGCTCTGTATATATATATATATATATATATATATATATATATATATATATATATATTTATTACATAAAGATTTATTCTCGACGTTCTCGTCGATCTACTTCCTTCTTGAAAAAAAAAAAAAGAAGATTATATATCGGTTATTAACATAATCGGCTTTGATAGAGATGAATCTTTATAACATCATATAAATATAACAAATAAATAACAATTACACATATCTGTGATGTCATAGTGGCAAATTTTGCATTAATAAATGTTACATTATTATTTTATCTCAATACGTATTTTATCTCAATATGTGATTGTTATACATATGTATATTAACTATGTTGCCGTTTTGTAACATTTAGAACATGTCACTGTTATTACAATAGGCAAAATGGAACGACAAATTTGAGAACATTTTCCGCAAATTTACGTAATAACTTTTGATATAACTGTTACCCAAGTAGCACAGCAGCACTTATAAAGCGCTAAAAAAATGATTACATGCGCTTTTTTAACGCTATATTAATGTTTTTGTAAGCACTATGTACTATTTGAGTACATTCCAAAAAATTATGATTATTATGTGTTTATAGGATGATTATTCGTACTCTTTTTCTTGGATGTGTACTCTTTTTTCGAGTGTCCGGGCGGGTTTTCAATGTGTACTCTTTTTTGTACTACTTTTGGGATTTGGAAGCAAGAGAGGAGGTTCGGAAGTTATTAATTCACTGTGATACTGTCACACACAAGAATAGAGTGATCAGACGTCCGATTTTTTCCGGATATGTATTCTTTTTTTGAGAGAGAGAGAGAGAGAGAGAGAGGGGGGGGAGGAGGACCGAAAATTATTAAGCCCATCACACATAAAATACTTATTATGTATCTGTACTAAAATTTAAAAATTATTAGATATTATTATATCATATTAAAGCCATTTTTTTTTGCTAATAGATACTAAATACATGTTTTCATAATATATAATGTTTGAATGTACTCTTTTTCTTTTACTTTTGAGTTCAAAGATACAACTTATTTTGTACTATAATTTAACTTAAAATGTTTTTTTCGTCCTACTTTTGAATTTTAGTGTTCTACTTTTGTACTACTTTTCAATCAGAAATGCCCTTTATCTAGATTAGATCTAATCGCTCTACGTATTTGAGATGTATTTGTGTTTGCTAGGGAATGACGAAGCGAAAATTTGAATTGAACTTTTTAACTAAACACAGTTGCATTGTCCAATTTCTCTAACCCCTGTACAGTTCAGATATAATTCTATGTGACTTCTAGTTATTTCATAAGAAATCCGAAAAATCTAAAGGAAAAAAAATTAGAAGTTAAAATGCAACGCTTAAAGTCGATGATCACACAACTGCGTACCATAGCCGATCGAACAATTATTGGGCTGCTTGGTGGGAATACTTTTCAAGGTTCTTTCTAAATATTGTTTTTCACAAGGAGGAGAAAGAGAATGAAGGGAGCGCGAAGGGAGAGACGGTGAGATGAAAGGAGAGAAGAAGGGAAAGGAGTGGGAAGGATGGAGGGAGGAGAGAGAGAGAGAGAGAGAGAGAGAGAGAACGCTCAAGGACAAAGATATACGCAGAGGTCAAATATAAGAAACAGATCTTATACAGACTACCGTTCAAAAATATGTCTTATCATATTTTTGCTAATAATTCCATATTTCATTCATAAAATATAAAATATAATATGGTATACACTCTCTTATTTTTTCACGATAGTGTTCAATATAGAATCATGAATTGCTAAAAAATAATTAATAAATAAATTTCTCAAAAAGATTATCAAGTAAATTAAAGATATAATTTCAAATTTTTAATTAGGCATCTATAACATTTAAATATCACGACTAACAATAAGAAAAAAATTGAAGCAATACATATATTCTTGCAGAAATTAAATGTCAGATTAAACATAAATTAATGATTGAAGAATTTATGCTGATAAAGTTTGTCTTATGTTATCAAAATTCAAGAAGATTAAGCTCAAAGTTAAAAATCTGAGAAAAACTAAATTCTTTTTCCTAATTTTATACTCAAACAAATATTCTGCGGTTCTGTTAATGTCACAGAATTTTTTATTTATATACGACCTCAAGAAGATACTCTACAAAATAAACGAATTTCGTATAAGCATAAAATGCTGGATTTAGGGTTACAATCCTCTTAATGCTAAAAAAACATCTTGCACTGATATGCACGCATAGCTACAGTAACACGTAAATGACAAACTTTTAACAAAAAAGCATGCTGGTATTTTGTATATTCTCTTATTTCAAAAAGCTATTTGAATTATTATAATAAAATTTTTTATAAAAGAATTTGTTTTTGATCATGTGTCCTCATTTTTATAGACGAATATGTATTATAAATACAAGCGCTTGATTCATGTAAGATTTTTTGCTTAGAGGATATGCTAAAAAGAATTCCCTTTATCGGCAGAATATTTTTTTGTGTAGTAAAAACGTATAACAATAAATAAAAATATATATTGTGTGCAAACTATATTTATGTTTCTTTTTTATGTTACAAAACTTTCATAAAAAGAAAGAATATGCTGAAATGTTTGAGTGTTGTCAGAAAAAGTATACGACGATGTTAAAAAAGTGTCAATTTTACCCTCGGAATGCAAAATTACAAATAAACTAAAATAAATTTAAAAATTAACGCATTAAAACATTCATAATGTTAAACAATAATAATTTTAGATATTAAACGTTTATATCTTTAACGTTAATATCTTTATATGATAATTTTAATATTTCTATTGTAACAAATTAAAATTTTTAGAAAGTTAAAACCAAATTTTGCATCTCAAAAATTATAAAAAAAATTACGTTTACTTGCTAAAGGTAAAAATTGGCACCTTTTTATTGACATCTTATTTTGATATCATTTAAGAAATTATTAATTCTTCTTCTTTAAGCCACTATTTTATTTGTACATTTTTGTTTGTATGACAAATTTTTCAAGCCTATAGTTGATTGATATAAAAGAATTGGCTTTAGAGAGATTCGAGGATCTCTTTGTTCTGTACATATTTGTCGTACTACAAAAATGCGTAAGTAAAATAGCTTAGATGCAAGTTAAAAGCAAAATCGTATTACTGCGGTAAATTATAAAATTTACTGCGTCTAATAATTGTTGCACACAGGAGCACAAGATATAAAGTTGCACTGTAGCACCTGACGTGTACATGGCAATTGAAATTGCTTCCCCGAACATTGTGGATGTAACCTGAAGAAGAAAATGTATTAGTTATTAAATCATAATTAATATATTATATATTCAGTAATTATTTTTTAATGTCTTTTCATTTAAAATTAATTTCTATAAACAAAAAGTGAGAGGAAAGGAAGATAATTATTTAGATTAAGGGACACCCCCGCCGATGATCTTAACCTCGACATATATTGTCAATATCATGGTCCTGAGTGATCTCCGACAGATTTTATTTTTTGGCGATCGTCCTTCGTTAAAAAGTTATTAACAAAAAAACTTATAACACGAGAAGTCCTTGCTTTAAAATATGTTTGCTATTCATGCACTGAAGCGACTCACTGAGAGTCGCTTCGGATGAAAATCGTGCACCCCTTTGCAAGGAGGAGGGAGGGGGGAGTGAGAGTCGAAGGGGGGAAGTGAAAGTCGTGCTCCCCTTCACAGGGAGGAAGGGGGGGGGGGCTAAGATCACTTCAGACAAGGTGTTAAAAGAAAATTATAGTATTTATATGAGATATTATATATTATATGGTACATATTTATTCTTGCACTCGAACGACTTTCACCCGAAACGACTCCCCCCCCTCCCCCCCTGCAAAGAAACGCACGATTTTCACCTTCAAGTCTTACCTTTGTACAGTGCACGAATAACAAGCTTATTTTAAACCGGAGAATTCTCGTGTTATACAGTTGAATTTTTTTTGTTAATGACTTTTTAACGAAGGGCGATTTAAAACTTGTCAGAGGTCACTCAAAGCCATGACTTTGACAACATATGTCGAAGTCAAGGTCATCGGCAGGGTGTCCCTTAATCTAAATAATTACTGAAAGGAGGGAGAAAGAGAGAGGGGAGAGAGAGAGAGAAAGAGAAAGAGAGAGAGAGAGAGGGGGGGGAGGGGGGCGACAGTGATAACAAACTCACGCTGCTAAACATGATTCCAATAAAGCAGAATCGAAAGACACTCATTACATACATTAAACTAAAGTTTAAAGACAGCAGTTTCTTTAACAATAAAGTTAAGCTGAAAAAAAATGTATAATATAACTATAACGCCATGGAATGATACAAAAATAATTACACAGATTTAAGTATAACCTTATGTAAAATTTAATCAGACAAATAATTTAAATATGTAAGAAATTTAATTTGTCATAATTGTCGTATTTTTGTATATTATATAGTATACAAAAATATGAAAAAACGTAATATATTCAATGTTAGTATGTTGGATAATGAATATATATAGTATATTCATTACCTATACTAACGTTGAATCAATCTCAGAAATGTTGAATTATAACATTGCGAACATTGCAGTAACATCGCAAAATGTAAATTCAATGTCAAAGAGAATTGCAGAATCTAATGTCCATTGAATTGCAATGTTTATGAGATGTTGTAATTCATGCGACGTTATATTAATTAATTCTGTTAAAATAAATATTATTGATTATAATATCATATTCCGGCACACACACGACAAAATTATAGAAAAATAATTTTAAAACATTTTCCATCTCATTTGGGAATTAATTTCTTTATTTTCCTAAGCGATCATCCATCCGAATCTGTACCTCCACATGGCATACTTGACTTCTGCAATCGTACAGAAACTGCTACTTCGATGATCTATATTGAATGTGAGTGGACGTATAATGTACATGTAGCTATATGTACAAAGATCACGAATCGATGTCGCGCATCAAACAAATAATATCACATGCACGAGCACTCTGCACGCAGTCGCTTCTCGCGTAAACATATAGATATAGATATCGTTTAGAATTTCGAAAAGATCAATTTGAATGACTTAAACTTTCTGTTCACATGACATTCTGTTTTTGTTCATTTTTTACAAAATAAAATAGATGTTGATATATAATTTATTCAATGTTATTTCAATGTTGCAGCAACATTAACAATTAATGGGAAAATCAATAAAAATTCAACTAGGTCCAGTTTGTTCAATATTGTTTCAACGTTGCAGCAACATTAACAATCAATATTGAAGAATCAATATAGATGTAACACTAATAAATTATTGATACTTCGATATTGCAATATTTCAGCAACATTCTTTCAACGTTCTGTGCTGTATGGGACTATATCCATATAATACAGAATGTCGGATAATTAACGATAAAACTTTCACATAGAGACAAAATGGATTAAATTGAGATGAAAAGTCCTTTATTATTTTTTGCAATAATTAACGAATTATTAATTTATGAAAATAGCTAAAATTGCCCGTCCTAACGCCAATATAAGTGCGCGACAAGATAAGACTACTCAAAGAGACGCACGTTCTATCATCGCTAAACATTGTTTACAAGTGACATTGGCATTAACATGCCTAGCGACGGCAAACGCACGTGTGCGAAATTGTCCTCGTACTTTTCGAATTTTATAATTTTCTTAATTGTGTTGTTTCGATTTGTGCCACATACAACTGTATTCATAACATAAAATTTTCCAAAAATAAAAATTTTTTTGCTGGCTCTGCACTTTTTGAATTTTGTAATTTTTTTGATTGTGAAACGTAGCACACAACACAATACAGTCAAGAAAATAACAAAATTCGAAAAGTATGTGACCAACTTCACACACATAACGCGTGCCTCGCTGATCGGTCTTATGTCATCGCGCATGTGCATTTAATGATAAGCCGAGTAAATTTGTGTATTTTCATAAATTAATAACTAATTAACTATTGCGAAAAATGCAAAATGGTAGAGGACTTTTCTTTTCAATTAAACCATTTTGCTCCTATGAGAATTTAATTATCAAATTATATATGCAGGGTGTCCTGCTATTTTTGACAAAGCGCTCTTGTGTGTAGATAGAGCAAACTAAACTGGATCGAAAAGTCCTCTACCATTTTGTAATTTTCGATGTAGTTAACGATATTATTTTATTTATTTAAAATAATCCGGCCTACCATCAAATATAAGCGAGCGGCGAGATAAGATCGAAGCCAGCAAAGCGTACTGAAATTTGTCGTTGCTAGACATGTTAATGCCAATGTCACTTGCACAAATAACGTGAACGTCTAGTTGGACCTCTCCGAATTTCAAGCAGTAAAACGACAGCTTATAGGGGATCATGCAGAGTGGGAAAAGCCGCTAGCGTTTTGATGCTGCCAAATTACACTTTCATTACGCTCCTAAGCGGGTGGACCTCATGTTTGCGAGCATTATACGCTCCTAAGCGTCGAGCAGCATTTGGATTGTACGTGAGGTAATGAGGTGAGAAAAGTAAGACGGAGTTGAAACTAAAAAAACGGTCAAGAAATGCAAATCGTGCCGAGCTCTGTCAAAAATTAATAACTCGTTAACTAATGCAAAAAATGCAAAATGAACTTTTCTTCTCAATTTAATCTTTCTGCTCCTATATGAGAGTTTTATTATTAATTATAGAGCATCCTATATATACAATGTATATTACAGGATGGAGCATTTTAATCGCTCCAGGCGGATATCTCAGAAACTAAAAGAGATACAGGAAAAACTTTCATATAAAAGTTGTAGGTTTTCTTTAAAGAAAGAATAGATTTTGTACAATATATGAGACAACAAGATCAACATGAACTTTTTAAATAGGAGAATTATTATTACTTTTTATTGCATATTCTTGTACTTGAAATCGAAACATATTTGAATATACAATAAAGTATATTTTTTCATTAAACAATTTTCGAATTATAAAACTTGACAGTTATACTGTACTGCTGACGACGTTATCTAAGGTATACGTCAAAGTTACTCAGTTGGATTTAATCTGTTGTGCGTGCGTATATTGAGTGATTGTATAATATACAATCACTGCAGAGCCTTCCAAATAGTTACATGATCGTGTATCCATTAAGATTTCAACGATAAGCAGGCCTTTCTCAATTTTACCCTCTCCAACGTTATCTTCTAATTTTCCCGCCACACATGTTCAAAGCCGTCACAAACAAGTATGCAAATATAACTCTTAGGCCGATATTCATAATCCCTTCTTATATTCAAGATTGTCTTAAGTACAGTCTTAAGATGTCTTCTAGATTCATAATCAAAAAATAAGATGGTACTTGAGTAAAATCTCAAGTCAAAATTTATCGAAGACAATCTTATTTCAAAACGTCTTGACATGATTCATAAATATATCTTGTTCAAAATAAGACTTAAGACTACTTTCTAGTTACGAATTCATAGTCATTATAAGACGTCTTATTTGACATGTATATATAATAAATAAGACGATCTTCGCCAAGACGTATTCGAGGTGGACTTAAGCAAAAATTAGAAATGTTAAGAAGAAAAAATTTTAATAAAGATACATTGAATAGATGCGTTTTCGCGTAAAAATAAATATTTGGAAAAATGTCACTCTGTCCCGCGAACCAAGATATTAAATATCAAAGTTGACTATTGAGGTTAGGAAATCTGTCATATTTAAATATATCGATATGATTATGCGTTGTGATCACGTGTGCAAATTCTTGTAAGCAAACAAGATATTTCTTTACTGCAAACTCTTATTTGATTGTATTGAAAAATGATATATTCAATAAAGTAATGAAATAAAGATTCTTAGCTTGCTGTTCAAAAATTTGTTGGTAATACAAACTTATGGCCAAAATTCATACAGGAATGTTTTAACCGAGATTTAACCGATCATAAACGAATATGATTTTTGTAAATTTTACCTGTATAAATGCAACATCAGAAGATTTTTTATATGACATTTTATGTTTCACATTAAAATAAACATATACAAAAAGTCGGAAACGCGAGAGATTCACTTGATTGATTTGATTGATTTACTTATATTTAAATCGTTAAGTAATATTAATTTTAATTAACAAATTTAATAATACATTATAAAATATTTGTAATTTTTTTCAAAATTTATAGGAATTTGGACAACGGCGAAGTCGCGTTTATAGTTACAGCATGTATTTTAAAGAAATGCTGGATTTAAACTTTAATTCATATAAAAAAATTAAAAAGATTAATTTTAAACTTAAGTTTCTCTGCTTTAAAAGAAATCTGCTTTAAAAACATAAATTCATCGCTTTAAAAAATACAAATTATTTTCTTATATTATTTTTAAAGCAGTGAATTCGTGTTTTAAAAGCAATGAATCACTGCTGTGACAGATTTCCTAACCTAAATAGTCGTCAACTTTAATGATATATTTCCATTTGCGAAGCAGCACGGCACCTTTTTCTTGTCAAATATTTATTTTTACGCGAAAACACATTAATTCAGTATATTTTTACCAAAATTTAAGATGAACGGGAACTTCTTAATGTTAATTACCATCTGCAATACTTCAGGAAAAATACAGACAAGACGGACAAGACAGTTTTGTAAAATCCGTTCTTCAACTCTAATGAAAAATTTTATTGAAATTAATTCTCGTTTTAGAACAGCATTTCGAAAAAAATTCATTTTAATTTTAGCGAAATTTTTTTGTTGAAAAATTTATTTTTAGTGAAATTTTAATAAAGAAATTTTAAGAAAAGTTTTCGAAAAGTTTCTACAGAAATTCAGAAAAATTTCAGTTCAATTTCAGCGATTTTTCAGTATGTCAACTGAAAAATTAACTTTCAGTGAAATTTCAATAATCTTTCAATCAATTTCGCTAAATGTCAACTGAATTTTGCTAATATGTTCCAAACATGAAATAATTTCAGCGAAATTTTTTCACCAGGGAACGCACTTCAAGTCGGAATCCATAATTACTAGTCTAATCATACAAAAGATATAATAACACATTTTGTAAATTTATGCTTCTCAAATACAATGTCTCTTCGATTAGAGAATCCAACCGAAATATTACGGAAACAGCCGAATATCAAATAAGTTCAACATTAGACCATCTTCGTCAAGACGACCTTAAATAAAGAATTTCTTAAAGAAAAACTTCTCGAAGATCGTCTTATTTCATGACTATTGTTACGATCTCAAAACGATCTTGATTGAATAAGACAGTTTTGACCAAGACGATCTTAACCGCTATCTTGAGTTTTGACTATGAATACGGACTTAAGGATTAATAGAGATTCCAAACGAAAATAAAATTAGTCATAAATATGGCTTCTTTTGCTTTTGTCTTTTTTACGGTATACGTATCTATCTTTTAATGAAACTGAATGTGCTTGACCTCTATACGAAATGATACGCCGCATCATCGCGCCGGTGCACAGTCACAAATAGAGAAGAAGTGTTAAATCCAAGATGGGGGACAAGTGGGTGAGAAATAAAGAGATTTGGGGCACGCGGTGCCCGAGGAAAGGCTCTTGTATACGTTCGTATGATATGTGTGGAAGAGAGGAAAAGTTATGCTTTTTGATCGATTGTTTGGGATATTATATTGAGAAGCAAAGGAACTTACGTAAATCAAACATCTCAAACATAAGAAGCAAGAGGATTCACATTAATCCCAAAGGGTTGAAATTCTTGTTATGTCGTTCATCCTGGATAAACAAGGGAAAATGCATGTCAGTCGATCTGGAGCTAGTTGATCACCAAACATAATCAATCCAAGTAATGAAATAAGAACAGATAACTTTGACTCTCTCCCTCTTGCTTTCCTCCATACATGCACGTACGCAGTACGCATGTATGCACATATGCACACAAAATAGATTAAATCCGAATAACTTCCACGTGGTACACCTTGGGTAATGTTAATGTCAGCAGTACAGTAACTGTCAAATTTTATAATTTGAAAAGTACTTAAGGAAGAAATACTTTATTATAGTATTTGAAAACATCTCGTCTACAAGAATATACAAAAAAATAGTAATTCCTATTTTAAAAATTCATGTTAATCTTGATCTTGTAATGTCTTACACAAAAAGTGTAATTTCCATCTTCTTTTCCAAGAAAATTTATATTTTTATATAAAATTTTTTCCTCTATTTCTCTTAGTTTCTAAAATATCTATCTAAGGCTATTAAAATGATCCACCTTGCATACATATAATCAAATATATTATATTTTTTCATACTTTTTTCTTGTCACAAAAATTGATAAAAGGTATTATCTATTTTAATAAATTCTGAAATACTCACTATATCACATTATTGTGATGTCGACACAATGCTTTTATTTCTTTTTCTTTTTTCCAATAATGCTCAGGAGAATGTCCTGTTCGAGATTTATCTTCTTCATTTTTTTCCTGAAGTACCATCGCGATTTTCATCGCTATATATCGATACTGCGCTGTTACCATCAAGACTAAATGCATCATGTATACCTCCACACTGACTTTTTTAACGAACATATATATCATGCAAATCAGTATAAATAGATCTCCTAGTAAAAAGACTCTGAACGAGAATGGCTGTTCAGAGAAAGCAGCAGGCATTCTGTAATCCTCATAATAAAACAGGTTTTTCTCGAATATCAATACGAAATGCATACAGCTCCATCCTATTATCGCTACTATGCCAGAGGCCAAATAAAAATTGACTGGAATCTTTACTGGTTTTAAAGTCGTTATTATAACGTTCTTCATAGTTTCATCAGCAATATATAGTATTTCATTCAACTTTTGGATTAATTTGTATGCCAAATTTTTACGAATGCAAATTCGTAAAACCACAAAGAATATTTCTATGAAGATTACAATGGTGAGAAGGCCATCCTTAAGAGCTTTCTCCATTGGCACGTAGATGCATCCAGGTATCATCGCGATTATCAAAATGAACTGTAATATCCACACAAAAACACTATATATTTTCCAAAAAGATGAAAAGGATGAGTCGCGATTGATCATCGGTAAAAGATTGCCCGAGAGCAAATTCAACCGAACATTTAAGGAATTCACATTTTGAAAGTTCATCCTAATGTCGTCAATCGGAATTGTGTGACTTTCCGTACTTTGTATTCACTTCGCTTCACGTCTTTCTCGTAATGTTATATTATATATCTTTTTCTTCTTTTCAAGAAAACGTGTGTATCTTTTTTGTCATTTGCAGAGATTAACAATGCCATTATTCGGAAATAATGATCTCCGCAACGTTCCATTATTCCTTTGAATTTTTACTTGATAACTGGATTTGTATATACATGTTGTCACATGACATGCAATATTCTGTACTTTTCATTACAATTTATAATGTTTTATCTTGTTATTAGTGTACATCAGAACTTCAATATCATTAATAACATAGCGTATTTCTGAATAAATAACAATATGAAGTAGTCCTCTGTCATTTTCAATTGTAGAAGTTGATAAATAAATGTCCTGATGTCAAGAAATAAAGATATTCGAGGCAGGACTATAATCTTTAATATAAATGTCTGTTATAAGGAGAAGTATGGTTAAAAGCCTTCCTCTTAATATATCTATGTTCCACACTGTTATATTATATACAACGATGATTATCTTATAGCTTCTTAATTACAAACACATCGCAGAGTGTGTGAGTGCAAAGAATTCACAGTATATAATGTTTAACACGTACTTTATAGATCTGAGAAAGTCCTCTTTCATTTTTTATTATCACGACATGTAGAAGTTGATAAATAAACGTCACAATGTTAAGAAATTAAGACATTCGATGTACAGGACTGTAATCTTTACTATATCTATCATAGGAAGAAGTATGGTCAGAAGCTTTCTTTGTAAGTATATCTATTTCTACATAGTGCATTCTACACAACGATAGTTATCTTGAGATGCTTTCTTTATAATTACAAACACGATTATATATCACAGAACTGTTGCAAATTCTTAGCATATAATGTTGTTTAATAATGTGGTTTATAAAAACAACAAAATAATCTTCTGAGTTAATGTTTTATGAAAATTAATGCAACATGTTCATGTCCTAATCATAAAATCTCTAAAATTTTGTTTATAAAACTGAATCATTAAAGGAACAGTCAAAACAAAAAAAATTAATTCTTCTTAAAAAAGAATTAATTTTGGCAGTTTGGTTGGTACTTAATTCAATATATTTTTTCTTTGAATTTTATAAACAAAATTTTGATACCCCTATGAGTTTATCTCTCTCTCCAATAGTTGCTAAGAAATTTGGAGATTAGGGCATAAGGAGATGTTGAGTTTTCAACCCTTATTTTATTTTCGTTATATGGACGATATCGTTATGGTAGTTCCAAAAAGCCTCTTTGATTTTACGCTTGAGACCTTTAATTCTTTACATGACAGAAATTTATTCTAGAATTTGATAACAATAAAATAAATTTTTTGGATATTACTAAATATTATTATAAATAATAACAATTTAATTGAATTTGACTGGTATCATAAGCATACGCATTCGGGAAGATATCTTAATTTTTTATCGTCGCATTCACTTTCACAAAAAAGAAATATAATAATAGGCACGACGGATAGAGCATTTTTATTATCGAAACCTAAATATCAACAAACAAAAAAATTTTTAGCACGTTATTAGTACATTATTAAAAAATGATTATCCAGTTGATTTAATTTTTAATACTATTAACGCACGTTTAAAATTTCTTCATAAGAGTAGGACACAATAGATTGAATCAAAAGTGGAAAATAAAAATGAATTTGTCTCTTGATTTATGCTTTTTTATATTTCTAAATTTCGGAGGAATTTATTATAAAAGAATTAGCAACATTTTTAACACTAAATTAGCTTCTACTAGTCTAAATAAATTAACGTTTAATTAAGTTTAGTAAGTAACGTAAATTAAGTTTAATTAAAGTGCAAAAAGACATCGTCCCAATTGAAAAGAGAAAAAATGTATACAAAATTGCTTGTAAATCCTGTGATGCTTCATATGTTGGACAGACAGGAAGAAAACTTAAAATTAGATTGTCTGAACATCGAAAGCATATTAATCGTAATATTAATAATGTCCAATCAGTGATCACAAAACACCATATGAATATCAACACTTCGATTAGGAAAATGTCAATATTGGATGAAGAAGTTTCTTAATAAACGATTAATATCTAAGTGCCTCCATATTCTCATGCAACAAAATAGTCTCAATTTACGCTCAGATAGAAGAGTTTATATCACACTTATATTCAATTATTAAAAGACATCAATAGTTTTATCTTTTTGACTTATTTAATCTTTTGTTTATGTATTGTTGTCTTTTCTTCCTTTTATATTTTCTTTGTTGACTGACACGTTTTATTTATTACATATAATGTAACATATAATGTTGTTTCTTTCGAGCTATGATTAACATGCGTCTAATAAAATTTTCATTAGTGTTAAGAAATTTAAATTGTTAAACTATTTTTTTTATCCAATATTTAGACGAATTCCTTTCTTGTTCTGGATAAATCACTGTTTTTTTTATAATAAAACTTTTTAATTTGGTTTGACTTGATTATGAAATACATTAATTTTTTGATAGATTATTGATAGATATAGATTTTGATAGATACAACAAATCTGTAAATCTGATGGTGATTTTCCTTAGACATGCAAGAAATTAAATTTTGATTTTTGTAATTACTGAGGATGGCACCAAAGTGTGCTGAAACGTACTAAATTTTGGAATAAAGACTTAAAATTACATTTTGCTAACTAATTATGCTGATTCTCACTTACCTGGATTTTGGATTCTTTTTGGTTTTGAATTTGAAGGATCCGTAAGAAAATTACATTATTACTATTTTGAGTAGAATCTTTTGTTAATTCCGTGAAAGAATTCTCTTGTGCTCAATTATTGGTATTAAGAGTTAAGAATCTATGTAATTTATCTATCTGTATTATCGACTCTAATCGTAAGTCTAAAATTGTGATTATTGGCGAAAACTATAAAGAATGACATTCGCGAATGATCGTGCACGAAGTTGCACCACGTTCGTGAGTGCGATCGCATCATATACCGTAAATAAGGATATACCTTCCTACTTATAATATATAAATTTAAACAAATGAAACAGTAGTATATAAGTAAATTTAAACAGATGAAACACTATCCTCAATCAATTGAATATAATTTACTGAATCCAGAATCCTAATCTTATTCAATTGCTTGGCGAGGAGATTATGGATTATTTTTATCGATAGAATTCGCTGAATGTTTTAAATAAATCCAATATCCCTAAAAAGGCTATCCAAATGAATAACACTGTGTGCGTCTTTAAAACATCCTAAAGATGTTCGAGAATCTACGAGAGTGAATCAAATATAAACTGGAATTTTTTTTTAATTTATTGAAGTTGACTATAAAAATACAAACGTACGAAGTTATTTCCCTATATAATCTCTGGACTTAGAAACATTTTTCCCAACGGATAAGTAGTTTTTTTTATCTCGCTATCGTAAAATGTATGTGAAAATTAATGATAATAAAGATTGTGACAGTCAATCACGCATAAACATTTTGACAGTAACATTGTCATCAAATCTCTGTCCTCCAAGTGCTTTTAGTATCCATACAAATAATAATTGCAGCGATAAGGATCCGGACTGTAGGGAGGGTGTTCCAGTAGTAGTTCAGAAAAAATTCTCAATTTTTTGTCGAATTTGAGCAGCTGTACATAAGGCTGGGCAGTGTCATGCAACAGGATTACGTTTCGTATTGGAAATCCGCGTCTTTTTCGACGATATGTGAGTTTTGTTTCGTCTAAAAGACAGTAGTTTGCGACATTCACAAAACGACATTCATGGAAAAAATCAATGTGCAAAATTCTTTTGAAATAAAAAAACAGTTGTAAGAACCTTTCCAGCTAAGAATCGACGTCGGTGACCTTTATTTTCAATTGCTTCTCGTCCTTCTAATAATTGTTTGTGCCACGCGTATACTTGAATCTTCTTAAGGATGTTGTTCCCTGAACTGTATTTTAAGCCTTCTCAAAATTTTGGATAGGTTTACGCCCTCTCTCGTAAGAAACTTGACTAATCCGTTGTACAACGAGAATATCCTGTGGCGTCCCTAATTTCACTAGAAGTTTAAGTTGATAATCCTGCGTTAAAAATTTGAAATAGTCCTGTCTGTATATTTTAAAATATAGACCGTTGTTCTGTTAAAAAAGATTGATAGATATTTTTGGTTCACATAGAATTAAGAATTATTAAGCCGAGCCTGTTTGTAATTATACGTAGAATAAAAGTATTATTTTGTTTATTGTAAGTACATATTGCATCTTAATTTATCGAAAACACAACCCCCACAACCTTTTGCTCTAACATCATGATCTCACCAAAGGAGTGTAGAGTGGTAGTGTAGAGTCTTCTACGGGGAATCTCCTTCAGGCATCCCTACTTGTAACACTTAGAAACCGCATCACTCTCCGCTTACCTCACGAGGCAAACAAAAATAATTCCGGTTTATATTTGGTTCACCTTCGTAATTCGGATTCGCTTAAAATGTGTACAATATGTACATTTTTAATACATTTTTAAAACATTATTATACTGTTTGGGAACAAATCAAACAATTTTATTATATTAATTTTAATATAATTTATATTTCTACGTATACTCATCAACTAAAAGGTTCTAATACATTTTTTCGATAGAGGATTTAGGATCTCACAAGAGGAACTTTAAAAATAATACCTTTGGATTTAAATTCAATCTTTTTGGTACCTACAGGTCAGAAAAGAAATTTCGTGTTCGGCGATTTTTCCACATAGGCCTTTAATTTTCGAGTTTTTAAATTTTTTAAATCGGCCGCACTTTGGGCATAGATGAACCATTAACATGCTTTACGAGCAATATGATTATCTCAAATGATTCTTGCATTAGAAACCAAAAGATGCGAGTTCGAAATCCATCGTACATAATTTTATTTTATTTCTTTATTTATCTTATTTATTGTTTATTTGTAAATTTTAATATATTGTACAATATTATTTAATATGTTACTGAAAATTTAATGCATTCATATTACACGTAATTAAATGTAAATTTATGTTTTTTGCGCTGTTAATTGTTACATTCACATAACGGAACAAAGAATTAATATATATTGATTTAATTATATATTGGTTAATATAATTGGATAATGAAAAGCAATTAAGGAGTAACATACAATAAATTGAAATCCCATTGCAATATTTGTATAGAATAATGAGTTTATTCATTATTTTGTTTTGTCGCACAATAGGGTGATATATATCATAAAACATACGAAACATAAGAATTTTCTGATTGTGTATTGAATAACGTCATGCTGCACGCACAATTCTTTTTCTATATCTGATGGAAAACATATCTGGTTTACATTAGAAAGCATATTTTTTGTACAGTTTCGTATGTTTCGTATATTTTGTTTCGTATATTTTTATGATGCGTGCTCGATAACGTATGTTTAGAAATTACGTTGGCAAAGAAGAAACAAAATGTAACGCACACGAATGACAGAAGATCAATGTATTTCTCGTTATAAATAAATACAATTATTAATGATATCAACTCAAGCAATTATTGAAGTAAATTACCATATATCAGTAGAATAGCTAAGGGGATCCTAACTCACGGATACAGCAACCAGCAGATGGCTCTAGTGTCGCGCGAGTGGAAGGGCGAAGTCACAGATTCTGAGGTTTGAGAGAGACGGAAGCGCGTCATCCATGTTAGAGGGGAAGAGGAAGTTTGTTCCTTCTCTCTTTCACTCGTTGCGTTCTCTCTTTAAACTATTGTTCTCTCTTCTATCCATTGTAGGATGCAGTTCTCTCTCTTCCACTCGTTGCAGTCTTATTATTTACGCTCTCTCTTCCTCCATTACGTTCTCTTTTCTTTTCTTCTTTTGCACACGATTTTATTAAATAGATATGGTATTTACGATTTTTAATGATACGACTTAGAAACTAATTATGGTAATATTTTCATGAATTTTTAATAATATAACCTAGTAACACTAATAATATTCTTTTTTTATGTAATACAAATAGCCAAGCGCGCTTTCTTATTGATTAATTCACTACTACTATGAAGAAGAAGTGGCGAAGATACTAAGGATAAAATAATTTTAGAAGAAAAGA
>Ga0157364_1001272_pt1 | contig 20988 bp, 6 predicted proteins | sample AttsexASBM2_FD_111476 | JGI IMG/M metagenome (GOLD analysis project Ga0157364, IMG submission 111476) | Fungus gardens microbial communities from leaf cutter ant in Ribeirão Preto, State of São Paulo, Brazil - Atta sexdens ASBM2 | ecosystem: Host-associated > Fungi > Mycelium > Unclassified ...
AAGCCATTCAAACCACGATGTATTAAGAGCTTAAGACTTGCATACGCCGCGAATGTCAGGCCAATGAAAATTAAGTCGATAGCGCACCGACGCCAAGAATCCTCGTAATCCTAAGATACAAGATTCAAAATAAGACTTGATGAGAAAGAAGAAAAGCATTTATTTCAAAAATCTCTTCGTTTATGGTACTTAAGAGCACAATATTTGTTGTCCTACACGGAAAAAACGACTTTGTTGAAGTACTTATCTAAAAATTTAGCTGAAAACAGATCTAAAAATAATTTTGTTGATTTTTATCAACAAAATATCATTATCAAAATAATGATGTTGAACGCTTAAGCACAATGAATCACAAGAACACTGATCTAGACCGTTATACGAATAAATTGAATAAAAAAAAACCAATACACGAGAAGATCTGTTTTGTTGAAATATTTAAAAATAATTTTGTTGAATCATCAAAATAATAACGTAGGAATCTCAAGCATGACGAGCAATGTTGCAAAAAGTTTTGACATACTAACAGTTTGAACGTCCTAGTTATTGTGATTGTTCAACAAAATTATCATCAGTTCTGTATCTGTCTACATTTTTAGATATTTCAACAAAATCATTATTTTTATATATATTAGTAAAATACATCTACAAAACAATAAATAATCATGTAGAATGTTCAATTTGTTTGCTAAAATGTCAAAAATTTTTGCAATATTATTATCATACTTCAGCATTCTACATAATTATATTGATAGTCTAAAAAAAATTATTTGCAGATCTATATCAGCTGAACTTTTAGATATTTCAGCAAAATTGTTCTTTCCGTGCATGATCCAGATTTTGACGCTTAATAATATTATTTTTTTGTAAATTCTAAATATATCTTTCAGTTATACAGGATGCCCCGAAATTCGCAAATCAGAATCACAATAAGAAAGTTTTCAAAAAATTAAGTAAAAGAAATATTTGTGAATTTTTATTTTAAACAGTAATTTTCGAGATATACTTAAGAGTTTAAATATGGATTACGGATTACGTTTAGACGTCAATAGTCAATTGTCCATTGCGATAGTAAACACATTCTTTAACGTTTAAACGTCGTCTAAATGTAGTCCATAATTGGATACATTTAAACTCTTATTTTTTCACAAATTGTTACTTAAAATAAAAATATAAATAATTTTTTTACTTAATTTTTTAAAAACTTTCTTATTATAACAGTCTGATTCCAAGTTTCGAGACACCCTGTATAATACTGCAGTACGTTGCTTACTGGACTTGAAACGCAATCATAAATTGAAGCTAAAGTAATAACATCTATCACAATTGTCTCAAACTGATTGTCAATTTGATAACGATATTGCTGGTGGATATTGGTTTTATGATGACAAAAAACACTATAAAGAATTTATTGTGAAAAATATTAGTGCTGTAAAAAGTCTGACATTTTAACAATCAGCTTGAGTATCCTACATAATTATTTTGATCTAACAAAATTATTTTTAGATCTGTATCCAGCTAAATTTGTAGATATTTTCTCAAAGCCGTTATTTCTGTGTAAAAAATTCGCGCGCACTTTACTTATACAGAACTGTTTATTTATGAAAACATCAATCTTAATGGTAATTACTATAGACAACTGCGCGTCATTCAGTGCATTAACCGCGTGATGAAGATTAATTACGCTCTAACGGTCACGGTATCGCGCGACGCACGCTTCAAAATCATCGTTTCTCATGCTTGGTAAAATATCGATGGTTGAAATCCATCGAAATCGGAACAGCCGCGTCGATCATGCGAAAAAGCCATCGTTAAAATTTTAGGTGCGCAAAAACACGCAGCCGAGAGATGCTAAATACATCGTCTCTTTTACAGCCGTTTTTACGATTGTTTCAACGTAGACTACGATTTCCTCATGCTCACGGATGTGAGCCGAATATCAAAGCAGAAGAAATCGCTGCTATCTGTCTCTAGTGCAATCGACCATCCGAAAGTAAAAGCGACCACACTCCTTACACGATTTATACCGTGCTCCCGCCCGAAAGAATTTACGATTCCTTTTTATTTCTTCTCTGACGAAGAGAAAGAAGGTTATGCAGTTTACGATATGTTTATTGAGATAAAATCTGAATATAACAGACTCCAAAAGCAATGGTAGAAATAAAATTTCATATCTTGGATGAATAAAAAGATGATAAACTTTTCACTATTAAATTCATAATATCAAATTACACTCAATTTACATTATATTTAATCATTTCTAAAAATCGCCATTGTTTCTACTTAATACGTCATTAATTTAATTAAATGGAGTTAAATAATTTTCACACAGAATTATAGAAGCATTTAAGATCCAGCTAGACCGTTTAAGGCTTTGATTGCTATAATTTGTGTTATCACACACATATGTACGATTCTATAATATATATTATATTGTTAAATAATTTAACTTAAAAATATAAAATTCAAAAGTACAAAATTAAGTTAAATTTATTATTCACTAAATTTACTAAGTACATATGTTAAACGTTTGTTTTAAAAAGTTTGATATTAATGATTGAAATAGATTGATTTAAATTTTGATAGACATAGAAGTCAAAAATATTATTTAATTTAAGGAATTGTTTCTTTCATATCTAACAATATTTCAAAGATTTCTCGTTAAATTCTTCAATGTTATCTTGGTAATATGTATATATTGGTAGTTTTTTACGATCTTTTTCGAAATTTCTGCTTACTTTATTGTTTATTATAATTTTTTTACTAATATCGATATATATATTTAGTTACGATATATCATTCTTTGTCTGGCGTTTCAATTGAAAAACAATCATTACGATACATCATTTTTATAAAAGCTGTAATCAAAATTTAGATAAAATCCGATAAATATGACAGACTTCAAAAGCAATATTAAATAAAGTTTTATATCTTGAATATTAAAAAATTGGTAATAGTCTCTTTACTGTTAAATAATGTCAAATTATATTTAATTTGAGTTATATTTAATCAAGTTATATTCTACAAGTCGCCACTCTTCCTACTTAATATGTTATTAATTTAATTAAAATGTAGTTAAACTTTGAGATATACTACTGAACGTCGAAAATAATCACGAACTCGCCACGTTTGATACAATATTTCATTACACCTTATGATACTCTAGAGGTACCGAATATCTCATGGTATTAGCAACAAAAATCCATAATCGGGAATATATGCTGATGAATACATCGCGCAAATTATCGCAGACGGGTATCTGACTAAAAGCACTTTGTCTCTCTTTTCATCGACGAATGCCGCGGATATCTACTTTATTCCACGAAACGTGCGTCTGATCCATTATTCAAAATGAAGAGAGTTGCTGTTGAGCCAGCTGGCGAATGGCATCGCAGCCGTTTCGACAGGCTCAAATATTAATCCACTGTTAGTTTTTTTTTTTTTTTCGAGACTTCCGCTACTTAATAGCATCACATCTACGTACGCATCGAGACTTATTGATGAGACCGAAAGCAAAGAGCGATATCCATAGGAAAGTCAGATAATATTAAAAATTGATAAGATTATCGTCCGAAAGGAATATTACTTAAAATTAGAAATCTATGAAGTTACTTATTAACCTTTTGTTGACACCTCTTTTTTCGATCGCTTTTTGACTGGGTGACTCACATCCAGATGTTTAAACAACTGACATTCTTATTTAAAAAATCCAATCAATATGAAAAAAATTATAGGTCAATTTCAACATTTATAGAATACATTCAAATAGTTTTTGATTGAAATTTAATTACAGTTTTTGTGAAAAAAATTCTTGAGTTCAATGAATAGAGAAAAAACGGGAAAATCTTTGAAAAATAGTAACTTTTAAAAAATTCAATATTAAAAATTAAATTTACAGAATTATTATTCAGATATGATACTTTGAAAAAAAAAATTAGTTTGTAAGTTGATTTTGGATTAAGGATATTTATTTTATTGAATGTAGACTATTTTGAGAATTGAAAAAAACAGAGATTTTTTTTTTATAAACATTGTATTTTTGTTCTACAAAATAAAAGAAAATTGAGTTTCAGAGAGTTAAAATAATTTTGGGAGTGATTCACAGTATGTCAACGAAGGATTAATAATATTTTAATAATTCTAATTGTATCAATATTAATGTGTATAAAATCATACATGTAAAGGCCGATTTTACTGATATATCTAAAAATTTAGCTATAGATACAGGTTTGAAAATAATTTTATTAGATTATAAAAATAATTATGTAGGACTCAAATTGCGCTGCAAAAAAATTTATTTATTTTACAGCACATATATAAAATTATATAAATAATATATAAAATTACACAATTTGTAGTAAAAATATATTAAATTATATGTTTTTATAAAAATTAGTGTTAATTGTGTAAATATATCTTTATATCAAAAGGAAAGTAACATTGATATTTATTTTATGAAAATATATAAATTTTTATAATATTATTATCTGATAAACAGTTTAAGAAAAATTGTATGTAATTCATTGACAAATTATTACATAAATATAAACTTAAATTTATAAAAATATTCATGTAATAATTAAGTTTATAAATATTTTTAAATTGACTTCAATTGTAAATTTACTTTTGCAAATTATTTTATTATAGAAAAGAAATATAAGTAGTAACTTTATTTACTGTGCGAATATTCTTAATAGTGGGTTCTACAATTACTTACTATAATCGTTATAATTTTACATGAATTTTTGTACAGTGTAGTTGCTAGAATATCTTTTTGCAGCATTACTCGTGCTGAGTTTCCTACATAATTATTTTTATTTAACAAAATCATTTTCAGGTTTATAAATACTAAAACAGGTTTTTAAATACTGCAGTAATCATTGTTTTGATTATTATAATCACAAAATCAATATAATTATACAAGAAAAATGTTATTTATCCGAGCATTGCGGTTTTAGCGTGAATACGTAAATAGTTACAACTTGTTCACGCTGTACTCCGGGAGCAGGTTTTTTTCCTCGTATTCCACAAATAGCACGAACTCGTTTGATTTCTGAGAAGTTCGCGCACACGAGATCACGATTTAATTAACGTCAGAAAACTCGCGGATTAACGAATCAAACGTTCAAACGTTTGTCGAAAATGTTGATCGCGACACCCGGTATACGCGAGTTTCTTCGTAGCGGGGCACGGCGGATCAAAGAAACAATTTAAAGGCGGTCGCTCGGTACTATGTATGTGTACATACTGTATATACATCATCACCAAAAACAATTTCGCCTTATTAAGTGCCCGGGGATTGTAAAGCTGACGAGTTAACGAGCCACTAGCTCGTTCCTCATACGCGCTATATACGCGGATATTACGCACGCAACGACAGTACATTATTACTTTCAGTTTACAACATAAAAGGATTTAAAAAAAAAGGAAAACTTTATGTCGCACAGTATGCATTCCCGCACGTATTTTACGCGCGTCAATAGCTTTTATAATGTCGAAAGCAGCGGCGCACGAATTAGCCCGCGACAAAAATTTTCGCATCGACAGCAAATTAAGAAGAACGCGACGCAAAGGTCTTTCTCGCAGCTTGCGTTAAAGTTTGCTGACTCCAAGTTTTGCGCAGAATATTACGTTGTACACATGCTGCGATGCTGGCAAAAGACTAAGAATCAAAGAGCCGGATTTTGTGGTAAATTTCTCCGCGTTCACGGCGTAGTGCATTCGACGCCGCAAGAAAAAGAACAAAAGAGGCGGTTTTCAAAAGTTAACATTAGTTATTATTAATTTGGCCACATTTTGTATCATATAAAAAATAAAAACCTAACCTCGAATTTTTTAATGTATTTATGTATTTATTCTATCATGAAAAGTAAATCTTTCTTAACTAAGATGCGCAATATCGAAAATATATAATATAGCACATTGAAAAAAATTTCTGATTAAAAATAAATAAACCAGTGGATTCTGATTATATTAATCAGTCATAACTGGACATCTGATTATCTCGCCTAAAATTATAACAGATTTAACTATAAAATTCTGATTCGTCCATTTTCCACTAGAACTCCAATTAACGCAACCTGCAGACTCTTTTTCCAGTGTAGCATCGGAAAAATAATGTTAGCAATGTTAGATATAATTACGCAGAAAAAGCGGCTTTGCTAAAGTAAGTTTTTAAAATTTTAATTAAATACACAGATCTAAAAATAATTTTGTTGGTTCATCAAAATAATTATATAGAGTGCTCAAATTAGTTGCTAGAATGTTAGAACTTTTTGTAGCATTGCTTAAATATCCTACATAATTATTTTAATATCCCACAAAATATTTTCAGATTTGCTAAATTTTTTATCTAGCTAAATTTTTAGATCTTCAGCAAAACTATTTTTTTCATGTGTTTATAACGAATTAATAACGGTGTGTCCAATATATAATACCAAAAAAATTTTTTAACTGCAACCGTTTTCTGTATAAAGTGGTAAAGAAATTAGTGAATATTCACTCGCCATTTGACGTTAAAAATATCTCGTGCTCAGTCCTGCAAAAATAATACATTGTGCATACACAAATACCGTATATATTGTTACCGAGAGTTCGTAATCAGAAAGTCACGGAGCGCTAAGTTCGTAGTGAGAATACAAGGCGATGAAGTCTTCCAGGGACCTACTTTCCAAGTTTCCTCTCGTTGGCCGTTTGCGGATCTGCTTTGCGACGCAAATCAGATCGATTTGCAGACCTAGACGGCAATTAGCACCGCGTGCGTGCCGTGAATCCCGCTTTAGTGTTGCAGCGTCATGAAACGTGCTGCTGGTATTATGCTAAGTACACGCGCGGTTCCTTCGCGCGCGCGTTTGCGGATTCTTTTAAGTAAAAGGTAAGAAAAAGGAAGACTGCGCTTCGGCGACGAAGAACGATCGCAGAAAATCAGCCGTGAACGAATAAGTATGAAGTCCCGAAGATACACAGATACGTACAGATACATACAATTTGTATTTATTTTAACACATTTTATATGTTCTCAAAAGATCCACTCAAACTTTTGTGTTAATTTAATATAAGATAAATATATTAAGAAATAACACAAATATTATGTAAAAAGAGGAGATTTCCGAAAATCAATTATCTCCGATTTCGATGAAACTTTGTAAAAAAAAGCTTCTCATTTCAGGTTAAAATAAAAGTTTTGAGGGATTTTTAATGACGAAAGTTTTTTTTTAAATAAAATAATGAAACGAACAATATATTAATTTATACCTATTAATGAGTTTACAACTTTCCACGCAAAATAAAGTTCTATCAAAATCTACATGTCTAGTTTTCTGATAATGGAGTTTTTCCAAAAGAGAGAGAGAAGGAAAACGAAACCTACGTCCACTCATATATTTCACAACTCGAAGCAAAGTTCCACACGGATTTACAACTTTCTAAAATTTAAATTATAAAATTAAACATATTACATTTAAATTATCAACTTTATTTGTTAATAACTTTTTAATGAATACGGTGTCACGGTGTGACAACATTCAAGCGCTGCGACTTTAATCCACGTAAAGCAAAGATCTACACATTTCCCGTTCCCTAAATAATAATAACACACCATTCTTTTTGCTATTTTATATTTAAAAAATGACTTTTTTGTAAGAATGGCTAAAAATCCTTTTAAAGATTTCTATTTTAACGCGAAATGAAGCTTTTCATCGAAATCGGAAAAAGTCTGTTTTTGGAATTTTATCCACAATATTTAATAATATTTTAAATTAATATATTTTATTCATGTATCTGAAAATAAACATTTTAAGATACAAAAATTATTTTATGTATATTTTCAAATTTTTAAATATTGAATACATATTTTAAATTTTGAAATATAAAAATTGTTCTATAATATTTTTGTTTAGTTATTCATAAATTGTGTTATTTTGACGTTAATAGAAACGTTGAATATTAATTTAACGCAAAATATTCACAATCAAAATAATACGAATACAATCACATTATGTAAACTGATTTCCATCGTACTGTTTATAGAACATTATTTTTCAAATTTTTTTTTTATATGTATCTAATATTTTAAAAAATATTTTTTTTAAATTTTCTTTTTAGATCTTTTTAGATTGTATGTTTAATCGGCAATATCGTCGGATATAATAAATAATAATATTTTGCCGCTCTTAGACGACTCTTCAGAAATATATTTTTTCAATCAAAATATTTATAGAAACGTTAAAATTTTAATGTATTATTTATAAAGAGATAATTAGGTGTCACTACAATGTATGAAATTCAAATAAAATATAAAATTGTATATATATATATATACATATATATATATATTACAATCATGCAAAATGCCATTCTAATAAATAGAAACTAGTTTAGTGTCTTATTAAGTGACCAGATTTTCGTATTAGACAAATTCAAATCAGTGTAGATCAGATATGAGAGTGCAGATGCAATAGCATGTGGAGATGTATTGGCAGTACACATCAATTTTATCAAAATTTAGTGTATACTATATTTAAAGGTGTTCACCAAAAAATTAAAAGGAAAAAGTCAGGAACCGATAATGATTAAAATTTAAAACATAAAAATTTTAACAAAGATCGGTTTTAATAAATACAAAATGTCTTTTTTTGTGTAAATTCTGTAAATCTTAACGATAATGTCGTTATAATGATGTTAATTTTTTAATTATATATTATACTTGCACAATGATATATAATGATAATGATATTATCATTAAGAATTACAGAATCAATTCTAGTCAAGAAATTATTCAAAACGCGACGTCACACGTTTCGCAAGGTTATGCAAGAATCGACGATGTGTTGGAGAATACTAGTGATTAATTATTAAACGAGCGAGAGAGTGAAGTTGCCGCCCGATGACACGGGATAACCAACGGATTACATAAGACCAGTTAGCGTTAATCGAAAACGTCGTACGTAGATTGGATGGAATGAACGGGAATGACTTATTGTTAGAAAAATAACTTTCCTTATAATGTCGCGAGGCTTCTTGACGCGCACAGCTACATCATTTTGGTTTCATCAATCGAAACTCGCGCATTCCGAAATCGAAAATGGCCATTATATTATTACTCCAATATAAAATCTACTTTTATTTTTATTATTTTCTTTCATACACGGAAAAAAATGAATTATCTAAAATTTTAGCTAGATACAAATCTGAAAATTTTGTAATTATGTAATAAAAAAACTCAAAGCTAATGAACAATACTGCAGAAAATTTTATTCTATATAGTAATATAACTAGCTTGAGCGTCCTATACAATTTTAATAGTCGAATAAAATTATTTTCAGATCTGTGTCTAGCAAAATTTTTAAATACTTTAGCGAAACCATTCCTTTTATATACTGTTCCGTTTTCATTTCCTATTTCTTCTTTCTAGAATCTCAAATAAATCAAATTAATCTTCTAGCTTTTATGCAAATATTTTTATAATTTTATAATTCTATAAGGCTTTTATCTAACCAATTTTATAATTCTTCTCTACCGCGCGCATCTCTACACAGGAAAAACGATTTTACTAAAAGATTTAAACTTTTGTTATATACAGCAAATAATTTTATTGAACTGTCAAAAAATAATTATGAAAACTAAAAAATGTGTTGGAAAGACTTGTCAAGAAATGATGTATAATTAGAAAAGAATCGTTTTTATTCTAGATCACAGATTAAAATTACAAGTGCGTAACAAAACATAAAAACATAGGTAGACCAAAAAATACAGATGGCCTCATGAGTATAGCAAATTATTATGGCTGGTTTTTTATTAATTGATCTTTCAAAAATAATAAAGTGAACAAGAAGAAACAAACAGTAAGATAATATTCAAATGTATACGAATGAAATAATTTATCTAATTACTTCAACAAAATGATGTGCAATGCTGCAAAAAATTTTGATATTCTAACAATCAGTTTGATTTCCAACAAAATTATTTTGATGGTCTACCAACAAAATTATTGAATCTGTATTTAACAAAAAAGTTGAGATCTTTCCACAAAATTCTTTCAGTGTTTTTTAACTTTTGAATGAGGAAGGGATTGGATATTTTCGCTCGATGAAATATCATATCTTAGATATCTGGTTTCTCGTAGAGAAACACTGCGTTGTACTGTCCACGCAATCAACTCGCATACTACACACCACACGTACCTCGGAGTTGCTGGTGGCGACGCTGGACAGACCTGGGGACATGGTGCCAGTAGTGGTAGGGTCCGGGCTTGCCGAGACCACTGTCGGGTTACCAGGGTGATGCGGCAATAGCGCGGGGGCGTGCGGATACGAGGCGAGATGAGGATGCTGCGGCTTCGAGTGATGCAGCTGCGGGCCGGGCGGTGCACTTTGCACCACCATTGGGACGGGTGGCGGCCCAACGTCGACCGGTGTCCTGCCGCCGCCCTCGCTACCGGCGCTGCCGCTGACAACCGCATTGCCAGTACTGCCGCCGCCGCCACCGCCGCCCTCACCGCCACGAAACGATTCATGTAGGTATTGGCGCACCTGGTTCTTCTGCTTTTGCACGACGTGATAGCGAGTCGGATTCTCTAACAGTGTGCGCACCTGAAGAAAATCGGCACATCGTGATGCGTTAGCTCTTTATTTGCAGACGAGTCGCGTAGACAGTGATAATTAATCAGAGAATCGATTAAGTCCTCGTGCACAAATCTATACTGCTAATGTGCTTTGCTTATTATTAATGCTTTTTTTATTAATTATCTTTAGATTTCCTGATTTTGATTGAGCAAATGTGTTATTTATACTGTATGGTCGCTAATGTAATGGAAAAAATTTTTAATAAATGAATAAAAAATGGAGGCACATTATTACTTTTTTTTACAGATTATATCAATTTTTTAATAATAATTAATAATTTCTAAATAAATTTTTCTAGTGCAAAAATGTAAGGAAAATGAAATGCAAGGAAAATTAAACTGACTTTAGTATTCGATCCGCGATGTGTCTTTTCTTAATCTATTATATATTAATCTATTCTTATATATATAATATTATCTTAAATTATATAATATTATTTTATTCAGATATTATGATATCTAGTACGTAATTACAAATATATAATATTACGATCACTTAAGATCACTTTTTAATATTATGCTTCAGCAGGGAGTGAAAAAACTTATAAATAATTGTTAAGGGTTCACAAAAACGCGTTTATCATATCATCCCCTTACTTACTAAAAGTAATAAATTTAAAAAAAGGTGATTTTTTTAGTTACTACCATGAATGAGCTAAGTAAATATTACTAAATATTACCTACTTCATCAAAAGTGAATTAACTTCATTTAATAAAAATTTGTCAAAATCATTACAACTCAAAAAAGTTTTTAATAGAACGAAAATAACAAAAATAACATTTGGTCTGTCAAGAATATATTTTTTATATTTGATGAATCAATAATTTTCTGTTAAATTTAAAAATAGTGTACCCCTTTTCTAGAGAAAATTTAATTTTTAGAGTTATATCACTTTTAAAATAAGAGTGCGATATCTGTACATAAAAAAGAGATTAAATTTAGAAATTATTCTCAATTACTCTTTATAAGATGTTTCGGCTTTAAACATCTACATCTCATGTGAAAATTCTGTGACGAGACCATTATCGCAGCTATAATATGTTCAACCTTTCACGAATGCAGCAACCATATTGCGTGGAGCTAATTGCAAGGTAAACCATCTACGATTCTTGTGCCTTCTCCCTCTCGTATATCCTCTCACCCATTACTTTGAGGGGGGGGGGAGGAGACAGTTCTAACAGTATAGACAAGGTGTACCGAATAGATCTATTAACGATGCTACAGAATTCAGCTCGCCTTACTGCGATACGGCAAACTACGGAACCTCGGAACTATAAGATATCGTTATCTTAGCCACGCCCGCCTTTCTGCATGTATATCTATATGCACGGAGCTTTAAGCGACGGAAACGCAAACAATGGTAACCGAATGCTTGACCCAACGCTACTTGGATAACAAGACTCTATCTGGGAAAACCCCCCATCGCGGTGGACTTGGGATACTTCGGTACTTACGCCAAGTTCTATTATAGCTTCAACGGACGCCCCAGTTTTGACACAAAACAAATACAAGTAAAATCAAAGAAAGAAGTTAAGAATGTCGACAAAAGATTGGGACTTTCAATTGTCATACTTTATCAAACTATACGTATTATATATATCGCGCTCCTGCAAGAAAAGTGACACAAGTAAAAAATTCAATAAACAAACAGATGACAATGAGCAATTAGGAATTGGCGCTGTATTTTATAAAGCAAAATTGCGCGATATACAATTTTGCTTTAAAAAAGTTTTAATCTTCATTAAAACAACATAAAAAATTATTACATTATTATTAAAATTATTACATTATAAAATTATTACATAATTATTATATACGTATGTACGTTCATCTCCCAATTATTGTGAGGCAGCAACTGTAATAATTACTGTAATAATTTTTTATGTTATTTTGCTACAAAAAGCTAAAAGATTAACCGAAACATGTACTAATTGTTTTCTTATTATTGAAATAAAGCTTATTTAAAGCAAATTTGCAAAACGTCTACAGCGCCAGTTCCCAATTGTTATTTATTTATTTATTGCTTATTAATTCATTATCTCGGGAATTTTGTTAACATCGTTATCCTTTCAAATGGAAAATATAAAATTGTTCATGAGGAGAAAAAGAAAATTACATATTTTTATTATTTACTACGGCATAATTAAATATAAGTTAACAAAAACCTAATTACAAATTGTTTATTTTAAGTTCTCTAGAAATAATGTAGATATTAATTTTTTTATTTTGACAACAATAGATTTATGAGTTTAATCATATATTTGGATATTTATAGATCTCTCTCTTCCTCTCTCTTCCTCTATATACATTTACTACTATACTTCTTCTATATACATTTAATACTACAGAAATTAATATTATTTTCTATTTTTATGTATTTCAAAAAAATCAAATTGGAAAACAATATAAATTTTTTCATAAAAAAATGATATTCCTCGAGCTCTGTTGCGTTAAATTCGAAAAAAATCATGAGATTGATTTGAGAACATAAGATGAGACTTTGTGAACAGAGCACAAACGTAAAAGAAGTGCAAAACTCTTTTAGAATCCATCGATTTTTTTGTTGGAAAAACTATATTCAATGCAAATTAAAAATACTCGTTATTATTTTTAAAAATTATCCCTATTTTGATTGTGTCATTTTTTCTGATGTTATTTTTTCTTGAGGAAATATTTAAAATTAATTAATTTCTATCCTTTTTTCTGATTAGAGACCGATGTATTTAGAATACACATAATACACACATAATACGAAATTCGAAAAATTTCAATTGTCCCTTTTCTTGAGAAAAAATTATTCAATTTTTAATACATATATGTATACGTATACATATATATGTACATATATATTAGGTATGAGAAAAAGTTCGTGGCGTTAGATGTAACGGGAAAAAAACGCCACGAACTTTTTCCCATACCTAATATATGTATAAATTATTAACTAATGTATAAATTATTAATTAATATAAAGTAGATATACAATAATATAGTATACACGATATACAACGTACTGATGTATATCGTGTAGTAATTATTTGCGCAAAGAGAATGAGTAATCACGCAATTCATAATGTCCCGTAATGTAATAACGCTAGGAATTTATAATTTAATATAACAACATGATATTGCGCAACGCAAAATAATTTTATCGTGTTGCATGATTCGAGCTTTGCGCGAGCAATTTAGCATCGATCGTGGAGATCGGATGATGTACGAAGGTGACACATACTTGTAATACTTGCGGTGGTACATCCACACCGATAGTGGGCAACGGCGTAGGTGGCACTGGTCTGGGCGGTGCGGCAGCTGGCCTTTGCTGCTGCAAGCTCTGTCGGAATTCCGCCTGTCGCCTCTCTTGCTCCTGCAGCTGCTCCCGCATCAGCTGCAGCTTCAATTGCGTGCGCGACGTCGGTGTCGCTGTTTTGAACGTCGGCGGACTGAAAAAAGCCAATATTTCCTTCACGTAAGACTTTATCGAAGACTTCTTACTCCGGCGTACTTTTACCATTTATATCCACGCTAACTTGCGCACGAAAGCAATCATTTATCTTTGAATCAGTATCTTTGAAAAGACGATCGTCATTTGTTTTGCATTTATGTTAAAATCAGATAATTTTACAACATATTTTTTTGTGTTGAATTTTTAACATATATCCTATATTAATTTAACATAATGTGATTGTATTATCTAAATATTTTGCGTTTAAGTGATATTTAACATTTCTTAGTGTTAAAATAATATAATTTATGTAAGTAAACAAATAATAAAAATAATAAAGTAAGTGATAAAAAATAAAAAAAAATAATATATTTTAATATATATTTTAAAAGTCTGAAATAAATGAATAAAATTATATATTAATTTAACCTTTCTATAATGCATAATTTTTCAGCTTTTCCCTATCATGTTTCCCAAGATTTTCATCAAAAATATAAAAACGAAAATGCGATACAATTTGTGCAAACAGTTGTTTGTTATTCAAAGAGTGAGGCGTTAACAAAATTCGCATAAAAATATAAAAACTTACCTTTACTGTTTCGAAAAAATTCGATATATCCAAATACCCATGCATTGACAGAAAAATTTGTTAATTTAACTTTAAAAAAATAATTTCACAATTTATTTACAAATTGTTACATTTTTTGCCCATTTTTTTACATGATATTTGTGTTACCTTCCAATATATTTATCTTGTTAAATTAAGACTCTTAAATTAAGACAAAAAATTTGAGTGGACCGTTTGAGACTGAATTATTTTGAATTTAACGCAAATTTTTTAAAACTATGTAATATAATTCAATTAATTCTCGTTTAATAATATAGTTAAATTACAGTTACATAAACAATTAAAATTTTTAAACGTATCTCTACAAAAATATCGGAAAGATTGCTGAATTACGAATAATAAACATATAAGATACCTGAATCGAATAAGGTCCCTAAATAAGTCACACTTTTAAATTTATTACTTAAAAATGCATTTTACGCCTAGAGCATATACTTAAAAGATGTGGCATTAGAAATAGATGAAAAGAAGTTAAGGAATTAGAATAGGCAGCAATACGTTTGTTTAATGCAACAGAAACTTAATACAAATAATACAAATTAATAATACACATTATTCTTTAAATTATAATGTTATAACATAATCATATAATTGTACAATAAAACATCTAACGTAAATAAACTTCTTAGTAAAATGAATATTATCCGTTATCGGTCTTTAAGTCTTCTATTGAAGCAAGTTGACGAATCATCTAGAATGAGACTCAATCATTCACGACGCTGCGCGTTTGTGTCGATAAACGCGAGAATATTCAGCGTTGTCAGCTGAGCGAACGCATCGAGTCCCAAGTCCGAGGCGAGACCAATTAATCTCGTAGCGCAAACACGATTGAATCGAACTATCTCCGCACTTCTCTCTGACGGGAAGAAACCCAGTAAAGCCAATCGGCACAATTCACAGCGGCCAACTAGACAAGTCATTAATGAAGACGCGACAGGCAGATAATAATCATCGCTTGTAATTATATCGCATCATTTGAAATGTCATCATTTGAAATGTCGGCAGAATCGGAAAAAAATAATGCTAAAAATTTGATGAATCTTACGGTAAAAAACATTGTGTATTTGTGTTGAAAATAGTCCACTCGCGTTTTTGTTAACATATTCGAGTGTTAATTCAACATAAGTGATCATGTTACTTAAGTTTTTTTTATGTTAAATTAATATTCAATGTTTCTTAGTCAAAATAACATAACAATTTATAACATAAAAATAATATGTTTTAAAATGTAATTTCTAAAGATAAATGAATGAAATATATATTAATTTAACACGTCATAAATATTAATTATACTTTTAAAAAATCAAGGAAATTCAAATAAGGCTAATGAGAATAATAGCACAATTAATGAGCGCAAAAATTAATAATGTAAATATTTAAATATTGGGTTGTCCGGAAAGTTCGTGCCGATTTTGAAGGAAAAGTGAAACATAGAAGATTTAAATTTTACATTTATTAAATTATATAGGTGCCATTCTGTTCTACAACCTTTATATAGGTTAGTCGGCACGAATTTTCTGGACAACCCAATATATTATCTCAAAGAATTGTTCAAATGTTTCGACTCACTTTGGAGTCTTCCTCAATGAATATCATAATAATATAAATAAATAGTCCAATTATCCACGCTTTGCTACTGATCAGTTACTTATGGATACAACGTCCAAGATAAGAAAAGATCTTTATGATTAGTGACTGTCTAAGATGAAGGAAGCTACTTTAACATTCAAATTTTTTATTGTGTTCCTGAATTCACAATTCAGCACAACTAGATGAAATAAAAAATAGAATATACGAATTACATATTTTCTTGAAATGAAGATGATCTGTGACGTTATTTTGCACTTTGGTTTTTTTTATTATTATTATTATAAAACAATAATTTTATTACGGAATTAATTCGATAATAATCGAAAACTCGGAAGGATGATAATTTTTCAAGTAACATATTAATAATAAATCTCAAGTTTTTTTGTGAAATTTAGAATAAGAGAGTAAAAAACATCTGTCGATCATTCCTATAATAGTGCCCCTCTTTTGGGACAGTAGAGGTGCTGACAAAAAGTTGAGAAACCTGCCCGAAATGTCGACTTACGAAACCAATCGAATTCCAGTTTACTATTATTATTTATTATAGTGATGTCTAAAAAAAATTGATTAAATCCCCTCCAAATTCAATCGTAAATTGAATTCTCGGGTGAAAGGACTCAAAAATTTGTTTCACAGTATCAATCATGTCCATTGGAACAGCCATGACAATGTTCTAAAATATAGAGGCAAGGATATCTTTCGTGTCGCTTCAATTTCTAAATCCTAAAATACTAAGTCCGCCATTGGCAGAGAAAGGGAAATCCATTAGAGTACTGAATTTTTGTTGATGAAAACAATTATCAAATGTAAAATAAATGATGTTTAAAACTACTTATACAGCCTTAATAAATTCAATCTTAGAAATCATGCAATTTTCAAAATGGAGCCATCTTTTTGAAATATTCTCAATGGCCAAATTGTAGATACATTAATAAATAGAGACATTAATTTATATTTAATAAAATTCAAACCAAATTTATTCTAATATTATTCTATATATACGTTTTGTAATTCTTTAACTAGCTGGAAACTATTCTCTACGTTACTAAAAGATTTGGAAACATTATTAGCTATAATATTATGCAAGAAATTCACTAATGTCTAACGGACTATCGATCGAAGAAATAATTAGTCTAAACGGATAATTAGGTTTAAGCTACTTTTGATAACCCATTTTGATAACCCCCACGCTCTTGATAAGTTGCTACAGGAAATTTTCTTATATATCAAATCATCAAAAAAACCAAATTTTTTCCATCTCAGGACAGAATTCTCTTAGACTTTTTACCAATAGAACGTGGATAATTATGATATTCACTAACGAAGATATTCATATTATATTAAATGAACACAAACATTTGAGTAAACCATTTGGGACCATGTGAAATGTGTTACATTCAACACAAATTTTCCAATAGTATATAAATAACAAGTTCCGTTATGTATTTGAAATATATAAGCAGTAAGTAAATAAGATAAGCAAAATAAAGTAATTATTAATGCAAGCTTATCATTAACATAATGAATTGTATTAACTCTTAACTGACATCATAAAGAAAGAATTAATCTTGAATCTTGGAAACATTTTTATTATACTTTTCGATATTTGAAAAATTGGATACAGGTTCAGTGAATCCATGACGATAGTTAAGAGTTAATGTAATAATTATATAAAACAGATTAACATATTAAAGAAATTAAAATAAAAAATAGATCCAATCTGTATTCAATAAGAACATTTTGCTGCTTGTCACGTCTGCGAAAAGATATCTCTTGAAGTTGATTCATTCAGACAACTAGACAAAAACATTCTTTATTAATGTTCCCGATCGTTCTACCAAATGGTGTCAGAGAATTAATGGTGCCGTGATTCGGACATAAAATCGAGTGATGGTATTACTGAATTTTGGCAACGTTATTACGATTCGACGATATTCCTACAAAAAAAAACGCGTAGAATTTCTCGAATTCGCGAATAGCAAAACGGCTACACACACACACACACACACACACACACACACACACACACACACACACACACACACACACACACACACACACACACACACACAACACACACACACAATAAAATATCATGTAAAGTGCATAATTTATTGCGAATTGGAAGTCAATAAAATAAAAACAGAATTTTCATTGAACAAATTCCTAGGAAAAAGACAGAATTTTGCGAGCACATAAAACAAATCGCAGTCACATATTTCCATTGATATCCATCGAATCAATTTTTTTCGCTTACGCACTATTAAAAACAAATATGTCACAAAGACGCATGCCAGGCATTTTATTACCACAGCTAAAAGACATTCCCAATTCGGGAACAAAGCCAAGATCTAGTTGTAAGAAAGCCAAAATAGAGAGAGATTGTGCAATGCGGATCGAACATTATAGTTCCTGCCATTCGAAGTGATCTCTCTTTCTCATTACATCACATTATATCATATCATAGATATAGCAAATATATCCAATATAATGTAAAAAAAAAACAGAAATAAGGATAAAAATAAAAAACAAAATAGAGTAATTAATATAGATAATCAACAATAATATAAATAACAATTATAAAGATAATTAATTTTGTAATTAGTTATTAATTTATTTATGAAATATCTTATCTATTGTAATTATAATTATTCAGATACCTTAATATTTTTTATTTACATTATATCGAGGCTGACATTAATGTGCTTTAAATAAAAAAAAAAAAAACCTTTATTTATTATTAAAACTTGCAGAAAGTACAACAAACATTCAATACCTAAATGATGACTACGAAATTTCGTAGAGCTTCGATCCAATTAAAGAATTCAATGACACGTCTTGATTAAAGCTAAAAATTATGTAAAGAAATTTTACGTTAAACTTTAGAAGAGCAGTCCAATAAATTTTTTACATTGTCATTGAATAAGAATAGATAGTTAGAATAAACTACATTGATAATAAAACTTTAGAAATAAATACTTAAGACAGCTAAATGATCAAACTTTGAATGCGAGATTCGATCTTGCAACCAATAGAGAAACAGAAACCTCGTTTACAAAGGAAGAAAAGACACTGAATATTCGACCAAGTCTTAAACTCAAAAGCCGTCTTTGTGCGATTACGAAATTAAAAATTCTTCCGTTTCCAGTCACGGTACGAGAGAGAGCTGCCGTAATAAAGCTGTTACAACTTTTATAATAGTAGTACCGGCTGACTCGTGAAAGGCGATTTAATCAGAACACCGACTTTCCCGGAGACCATTAAAATGTCTTACGAATTTTTCTATCGCCTAAGAGACGAACTTGCTTTTTTCTCTCGTAATATTATTGTTTTTAAAAGCTCTGATCCTTTTTATCAACATGTTTATGGAATTTTGTTAAAATTAATTAAAATTATAATTTAAGATTTTTTTTTTGCTCAATATTATATTACACGATGCAAATATTATGGAAAAGATGTATATCTTTATTTATCATATACTTTTAGTTTTATTAAATTTGTAGTAAAATGTCAAAGAAATTTTATAATAAAAATTTTTATTTTTATATTAATATGTTATACTAATTAAATTCCTTATTACATTCCTTTATTATGTTTTTATATTTATTGTAATATTGAAATTCTTATTACATAAATATCCAATAAGATGCCAATATAATTAATGAATTTAAAGAAATAATCGCGATGAGTCATGATAGAATATAAGAATCGCGTATTACCAATGTTGGCTGAGTTCACAGAAAACTCGCGACCGATTAAGAAACGGAACGAAAATACTGTGATAGAAGATTGGAAAAGTTTCTAATGAAAAATTTTCTGTGGATAAGGTCGAAGTTGAAATGGAATTGGATACTTCCTTTCCTTTCGGATAATCGTTGTATTGATATTTTGTGGGAAAGTCCAGTGTGCTCGCGACCACTATAGTGCATATGCTTTTGATTGTAACAATTCATATTGTTTTAACTCTTACTGTATAGAATTTCACTTGCTCGTTATACCATTAATTAGAGAATTTAATACTTGAACGAATCTTACCATTGAAAATCGATATAGCTAAATTATTCTTGTTAAAACCTAATTAAACGCATCCTTAGTAGGAATTTAATTATTTTCGAATGTCGCGAAGAACCTTCGTAATTGCAGAAAGACAGATTATAATTTATTCTTATTGAAATTTTATTACTACGCAAGCGACAAAATTCAATAGAACAAAAGAAAATAATGTTTTATTCTCAATAAATAATATTTCACGTAATTAAATAAAAAGTTATTTTCTTTTCATCTGTTGAATTTTGTCAATTTAAATTTCAATGAACAATTTTTGAATTGAATAAAATATTATGCATCAATTAAACGGAATTTCTTGTTATTTAATTAATAATGAGAATTGTCATTACATTCCATTGTAAAAATTGTTAACTCTTTCATACTTGACTTTTTCCTAGAAATAATTAACACCTAATTGACGTGTTACCAAAAGTTTTTAGAGTCGCTGATTATGAATTTATAATTAAAATTTCAAAATTCAAAATGGCGGATCCAATATGGCAGATCAAAATGTAAAATTATCTTGATTTGAATAAAATTCGTATTCCAAGAGCTTTTGAAATCATTGATCTAACAAAATTTAGAATTTTGATCCGCCATATTCGATCTGCCGATTTTTTCGGAATTTTTATTGCAGATTCGTCAACAGCAATCTTAAAACCTAT
>Ga0157364_1001273_pt1 | contig 20980 bp, 9 predicted proteins | sample AttsexASBM2_FD_111476 | JGI IMG/M metagenome (GOLD analysis project Ga0157364, IMG submission 111476) | Fungus gardens microbial communities from leaf cutter ant in Ribeirão Preto, State of São Paulo, Brazil - Atta sexdens ASBM2 | ecosystem: Host-associated > Fungi > Mycelium > Unclassified ...
ATGTAAATACATGTACATATTTATATCTATAATCCGGATTTATTGCGCTGTGTTAAAAATATTAAATTTTAGATGTGATGTAGGAAAAAGATACTGAATTTTTCGTAATTTTTTACAGATTGCCGTCTTCGTTGGCCCGATAATCGCGGTATTGTTCTCGATCTTCGGATTCTGCATACGTTACTTCGATACACCACAAGCGTTTCGCTGGATGTTTCATATATCATACTTCCGTGCTAGTTTCCATAGTCTGATATATACTATATACGGATACGATAGAATGGACTTATTGTGCGACGAATTTTATTGTCATTATAAGAAACCAAGTAAATTTCTCAAAGAAATGGAAATCAATGATGTAAATGTGATCAATAATCTGATACTTGTCCTCGGTATCGGGGTGCTGATGCATCTTCTAACGGCCAGCGCGCTTTGGTGCAAGCTCAATAGAAGATGAATCAAATATGATCCGATCAAATACAACACAGTATTTGTGATATTGCAGGCAGTCGCTTTGAGAGACGACATAAAAGTTCTGAGATGCTTTCACGGGAAACGAAAATACAAATAAATTCCATGAGAGAAATTTTGGAAACTAAGAAAATTGGATTATATTAGTAAAGCCATTATTTCTTTAGACCTTTTAATCTTACTGGATACGAGATGTTCTGCAGCACTTTGAGAATGTTTTTCTATCTAATCAAAGAAAACCGGGTGTTATCATCGAATCTTGTAAAGCTATCAGTTGCAGACAGGCTTTTTAAAGTATTTTATTTAGGGAAATAAAGTACTAATTCGAATTATTTTGTATTAATCGAGACAAGACGCTGTAATCGCCAACAATTTTGTTTATAAAAATTGGTGATATTAAAATGGCAAGATTTATATATAGGATGTTCCCAAAAAGATGATACCAAATTTTAGGGGTATGTAGTACTTAAAACAAACCAAAAAGTCTTAATGAACAATACTCCGACCTTTTATTTCTGAGTTATGAAGCATTTTCTTTTGTGAAAAATAGAAAATAACTTTTAAATTTACAATAAATGTTGCCCTCCGTCCATTTCAACATACAATTCGGTACGTCCTTATTAAAGATCGAACATGATCAAAGAGTCTGGATTTATTCTGTATTTGTTGACAACAGTTTGCAATTCTCTGAGTCAGTTCATCTATTGTATCAACTGATGTGGCATATACCATGCTCTTCAAGTATCTCCATAGATAATACCAACGGATTTAAATCCGGTGAGCGAAGTGGCCATACAACTGGACCGCCACGTCTTATCCATCTTTCTTGAAAACGATTGGTTAAATGACGTCTGATATTAACGAGGAAGTGGATAAGGACACCATCATGCATGAACTACATTCGTTGTAAAGAAATATCTCTTAAAAGTTCGAATAAATTTTCGAGAAAATTAAAATATACTTGTCCTGTTAGTCTAAATCTCCTGTTAGGCAAAATGTAAGGTCGATTAGAATACAAAAATACTTGCCCAAACGTTCACAGAAAAACGATGCTAATGTCGTGATGCTATGATAGTATGAGGATTTTCATCTCCCCAAACGTATATGTTGTGAATGTTATTGATCCCATCCCTGGTGAAGGATGTCTCATCAGTAAACAAAATATTGCACAAAAATTGTGGATCTTGATTGCATCAATGAAGAAGCTATTGACAAAAAGTGATTGCAAATCAATTGGTAGAAGTCTGAACGTGACATGATAGGAATGCAAAAGTTGATCATGCAAAATGTTCCACACAATGTGATGGCTTGATCTTTCTTGCAGGGCGATTCTTCGACAAGATGTTCCAGGATTTTCTTCAATTGTGCGTAAAATATTTTCCTCGAATGCAGGAATTCTAACAAGTGGTCAACTAAATGTGATTTGTACTGTCCGGTCTCACGTAAGCGTTGATGAATTTTGCTAAACATTCTTCTATTTGGCTGTCGGCGATTCGAATAAGTTGCATGATACAAGCGTGCTACCTTTGAAGCATTGCCCTTTGCTTTGCCATACATAAAATGAATATCCGTCATTTCAGAATTTGTGTAAAAATTAGCCATTTTTCAGATACACATAACACAAAACTAGATACAATCCAAAGTTGAATACAACAATCCCTGCGTAATTAGGTGGAGTAGAGTCACATGCGGACGTCTGTGAATGAACTAAGAGTCTTGGAAACTATTGTTAACAAATACGAAATAAACCTGGAATCTTTGACGAAACATGCCGAATTATGTATCGACATGAGCCGAAGCACATTTATTATAGATTTAATTTATTTTCTATTTTTTACAGAAGAAAATACTTCATAATAGAAATAAAAGGTTTTCGAAGTACTGTTCATTAAAACTTTTTAGTTTTAACGAGTATTACATAAAATTTGGTATCATCTTTTGGGAACACCCTCTATACTTTGTATAAACAAAGTATAAGGATTATACAAAACAAAATATCTGTATGTATGTAAGCCTAAATGATAAGGACATACATGATATAGCGTGCATTGGATGTCGTTATTATTAGTACTTAATATTGTAATTTAAAATCCTAAATAATTTGATATATTTTAGTTTAATCTTTAGTGTTTATTTAATTTGCGTTTTTAATATTATTCTATGGATAGGCGAAATTGCCTAAATACATGTGAAGGTTTTGTTAATTAAATATTTTGCACTCTCTATTTGCATATATCTTATCATAGAAAGTATATTATATTTTTTTCTGTAGCGATCGTATTATAGAGAAAAATATAAAATGAAAATAAATATATTATGTCGATTTTTCTAAGAGAAATTGGTTCTTTTTTTAGACTGTTTTTTTTATGAGTCATTCTTTAAGAGTTATTATAAATCGTTGAATAAATTAATTTACTTTTATTTTCTTTATTTCACGTTGTCATTTTTACATAATTACATGTTTTTCAAATCCTTACACAAAACGATCCAAAGTAATACAGTCCCAATAAATAATTTATACAGTGTTTCAGAAATAGCTGGCCAAACTCTAAGAGCATATTTCACTCATTGTAAGGATGAAAAATGTAAACATGGGTTCAGAAACGCTTTCTTTCCATGTTATAAACATTTTTTTATTTTATATTTATATGTAATTTTATTTTATACCTATATTTTATTTTATACTTGTATCTATTTTTTGTTTTATACTTATATCTACACTTTCATTACAGAAAATGCTGGAAGTGATTTTCTTCCGCATCGATGCTTCGCATCGACGTCGCAGCGATAATACGATTTCGGAGTACTTCCACAGTAGCAACAGGAGTATCATACATTGCGTGTGAAAAAATAAATAAAATACGAAATACTTCGAGAATTTTTGAATGACGATCCACGTATGTTGATGCGAAGCATACATCGATGCAGAAGAAAATCATTTCCAGCAATTTCTGTAATAAAAATATAGACACAAGTATAAAATAAAATATAGGTATAAGTATAAAATAAAAAAAAATGTTTATAACTTGAAAAGGAAGCATTTCCGATGTTTATATGACTTTTTTTTATCCTTACAATGAATGGAATATGCTCTTAAAGTTTGGCCAACTATTTCTAAAATTATGTATATGAGTACATATTTATTATGTATATGAGTACATATTTGATTTATAATCCTGACATTAACTATTCTTTTACGTTTTGCAGTATCAATGAAGATATACATAATCAAGAGAGAAAGATGAAGGATTATTTTATAATTGTGAAGTTATCAATTACGAATAATTAAAGAAAATTTCAAGAAATGAGACATATATGAAGAGAGAAGAAACGTTTGGAAATAAAATTACAGTATTATAGCTTCATTTCTTATCAATTCACCGATTTATTGCAGATAATATCTTATAAAATATTAGATAATATCTTATTTAAAAAATATGATCTTGGAATCAGATACATTGCAACTTTTTTTAAAATAGTATTCAAATATTGTCATTCTTCAGTAAATACTGCAGCTGATTGAAAAAACATTACAATTTATTACGAAAATATTGTTATCCAAGATTAATTTTCCAAGATTAATTACATTTTACACAGAGGAATGTACAATACATTTTGTAGAAGCTTCGCGTTTGCGCAGTGCAAGTTAGTCAGTAAGAATAAACTTTTACAATTATAATTTGTTTTAAAATTTTTTATTTGCGACATTATATGATCTCTTCTTACAGTTTACAATAGAATTTATTTTCAGTATGAGAATTTGAACAGTTGATAACAAACTGACAAATTTACTCCCTTAATCTTACAAATATTATAGTTTATACCTCATTTAAACTTAATCAGAATGGATTAATTTGCTAAAATACGCATACACTTATCGTTTTAACTACATTTAGAAGAGCATACTTAAATAGCATCTACAGAAAAGTAATTATTTTTATGATAATAGTAACAGTGATAACAATAATTCCAGTCTTATTCTTGCATATTAATAATTCTTGAGAATATTTTCTATTGTTCGTTATACTTTCTTATACAAGTGCCATAAACATAGGTACCATACATAAAAATGATATTGCCATCACAGTAATTTCTAAGAGGAAGGTAATACTGTACTTCTTACTAATTTGCTCTTTCTCTCTTGTAACTTTAAGTATTAAAACAAAATAAAATTAACGACTAGAAATAAAATTAATGAAAGACTTAATAACATATATGATCTTTCATCTACTGATTACATGGAGATAATTTACATTGAATTTATTCTATGGAATATTGTATGTATATGAAACTGCATGTTAGTATCTCTATGTTATATATAAATTATGTACATTTTTAATTTTTTTGTAAATCATCTATATTATTTGTATATATATATATATATATATATATATATGTGTGTGTGTGTATATATATATATTTTGTAATCCAAACAATATCTTAGATATTATAAAATTGTCTCTATTTTTTTATCATAATTAAGCATATCTGTGTATCATATCTCTTAATGTATCATATCTGTGTTTTAGTGACTTGTATCGTAATTTTTTTATGCATAATTCAATAAGATGATTTTCCTAAAGATTTTACTTTCTTTCTCAAAACTTAGCAATTTCTTCTAAATTAAACAAATTTTAAATTATGATGTCAATAAAAATAAATATCCAATGGAAATTTTCAAGTAGCTCAAAAATATCTTAAAGTGTTCGTGAGTAATTGATAATTTTTTTTACAGTATTTTATGACGCTGATCTTAATAAACATAAAACATAATACAGTTATTATATTGACATCATAAAACTAATACACGCAGCTAATCGACAAAATTACATAATTATCACTATGAAAATGATTTAAATAAATCACTTTGAAAAATATGTATGATGATGTTTATTTCTCCTATCTCAGTTTATTTTTGTAAATAGTTCTTGAATCATACATTAATAAATATAAAAGATTATCTACCTTTTATACGAAATGTGGAACATTTCAATTTATAGATAATATATTTAGTAAGATTTCAGTATAAATGATAATGAAATATTGAGAAATACATCATCAATAATTACAATTTTCAACGGTATCAACGGAAAAGTATCGTAACAAAACACACACACATATATATATGTATATATATATATATATATATATATATATATATACACACACACACATATATATAGAGTTCTTATAATTTTATAAGAAAAAATTCTCACTTAATTTAGATAATTAATTAATTGAAATCGCCTAGAATAGAGAAATAAAAAAAAAATTAAAAAAGAAAATTATGAGCTCAGTTTAATATAAAATTAATTTAACATAGAAATGTCTTTATATTTTAATGAAATTTCTAATATTCTCTAATCAATTTTTAAAAATAATTATTAAATATTTTTTACATATATATTTTAATTTTCTTTAAAAAAAAAAGAAAAAAGAGAAAATCAAGAAAGAAGGAATATTATTCTGAGTTCAAATCATGTTTAAGTGATCTTTTCTTTTTTCTTTTATATTATGCGATTTGATCAGTCTCGAATAAAGATCGTCATAAAATTTGTTCATAATAGCAATATCAACAATACTTTCCATTGTTGCCGTTAAATACATACACATGTGTATAATATATATTCTTATCCATTAAACACTAATAAAATAGCTTATATTATGTTCGATATAGAATGTATTGGACAATTACACAAGCACAATACTGTAAACTAATAATTTAACATAAACAAAATTATATATATTTATAATCTTCATCGTTGAAAACATCGGTTAACTAAAACAAAAATTATTGGACGTAAAGAGAAAGTAAAATTTTTAATCTGTTTGATCAGTCCGAAATTGAGTAATGATATAATGAAGCTGCGAGATGACAATCGAGATTATAAAATATAATTTCTACTACAACATTTCTATTTACAAGGGGATTTCTATGCTCCTTTCTCTTAATAATTATTTACATTAATTTGTTACAACTCATTCAATCATAATTTTTCAATTGTTTCACTTTTCTTTGCGCCTCTGTTTCACCTTCTGTGCCATAAAGATGAGATCGGTGCTTCATTTCAGTCGCAACAGACTTTAATAAACCAACAGAGAAACAGAAAAGAGTAAACATAAGAATAACGTAAGTAATAAAGGGAAAAAAAGAGATAATCAAATAAAAAAACCAAGCATGTTCAAAAACATTACATTATGATATTAATTTCTAACCAAACTCACCAAACGAGAACGCACTCTTTTTGGCATTTCTTCTTGTAAACTGTAAATGTCATTACGCTTTAAAATAAGTTGAGAACCATCCTCAAAAATCACCTATAAATAAAAAAAATGTAAATCGCAATTAATAATTAAGTAATCAATAAGGAATAAATTAATCTCTATATATTGAGATACTAAAAATTACTTACAGTGAACATTATTCGATGATTTGTACCTTCAAAGACAGCATTATATATTTGACCGTCTGTCCAGTTCACCGTCACTGCGGCTCCAGGTAGAGGTGTATTTCCGGGTTTATAGTTCTAAATAAGTATAAAATATATGTATAAGTATCAAAATATGAGAGCATGTCGCAAATAATACTGTATGCTTTAAAACAAATTTTAATTTAATCATTAAAGAAATTGGCAGGAATTGATTGTAACTAGGTAGAAATTGGGTTAAACTGATAAGAATGCAATGTTAAAACTTACGGTTACATCTATAGGATACAAATCATCACTGAAGCTTTTATCATCAAATGTAACCATATAAAAGACGGTATCCTCGATAGCTGCTACTTTGGCTTGATAATATCGTTTGTTACGATGCTTTGCCCAAACTGTTTCTCCTTGACGTATCTGTGGGATCTTTTCTTTACCTTCATCATGTTCATTACACGTTACCTAAATGCCATAACATTGACGTTAACATCTAGAAGCTTACAGATATAATCGTGTTTTACAAAGGGGTTTATGTTTTATTTAGAAAATATTGTACCTGAAGTTCCTCTGAAGTATACACTGGTATGCTAAATGTAGCGCCTGTTGCGAGACCACAAGATGGATGAAACACATTATTGCACTGATTACATTTCAGACACGCTCCACCATCTTGACTGCAGAAACAACATTTCTTGTTTATTGAGTCCGCGACGATCGTTAATACATTGATAGGATCTTTATTTATGGCATCTTTGAATGTGGCTCCTGGTACCATAAGCGTACATAAGATATGCGCCCATCTGCTATCACTGGTACGCTTTAGTGGACCACCAAACATTGGACACATACAACACATCTGTGTTTCGTAATAACAAAACAAAATTAAATAAGACATAATGTTTAATGAATGGCAAAAACAAAAAAAAAATAGATTTGTTAAACACTAACCGCATCGCTTCTGCCAGCTTTACACCTGTCGCAGGCCCAATTTTGGATATCCGTAGGTAATATAGTTATACCGTAACAAGATGCATGAACAGTTACGTGACATTCTCTGCATCGTAAAAGTTTGTTGTTCTCTGATTCCATAGCCTGTTCCTTAGAGTTTGCTGCGTAGATAGTGGCTGGCACCTAATGCATATAAATTATTTTTCAATAAATACCTTTGCAACTTTTGCTATATACTCAAAAGAAGATTGTTACTGAGAAATTGATAATTATTAAGTGTTATTTTTCTTACCCATATTGGTGTACTTTCAGGTAGTGTAGTTGATGTGCAATATTTCCAATCAGGTGGCATCATTCTACTGCTTCCGCTTGTACACAAGGCAAAAGTAGCACATATTGCACAATGGGACACTTGAGCGCTCCAATAATCATTGAATGCTTTTAGCAGATCATTGTTTGGTACATTTGGATAAATCATATCAGAAATATGCCCTGGGATTACCGATGTTGGCTGAGAATTACAGAATTGCGGCATATCGGCAGATTGTGTTGATATAGATTGATCTTTTATGGGTTCTATCACCAAAGCAACAGTTGGAGTAGCAATAGGCATAGTAGTAACTGCAGGAGTAACACTTATAGGAGTATCGGCCATAGAAGTAACATTTGCAATAGCTGGAGGAGCAACTGTTGCAACATTTGCAACAGCTGGAGGAGCAACTGTTGCAATATTTGCAATAGCTGAAGAAGGAACTGTTGCAACATTTGCAATAGCTGGAGGAGCAATTGTTGCAACATTTGCAATAGCTGGAGAAGCAACTGTTGCAACATTTGCAATAGTTGGAGGAGCAACTGTTGCAATATTTGCAACAGCTGGAGGAGCAGTATTCACAGGAACAATAGTCGAAGGAGCCATATTCACGGGTATAATAGTCTTTGGAGCAATAGCCAATGGTTGTTTTCTTCTTGTAGCTTTTTTTTCTTTGGATTTCTTTCTTAAAATAGGTGCTTTATGTTTTGATTTAGATGAATTTAAATGTAAACAAAAATCTGTTTGCTTTTGTAAATCTTGTACTTGTGTCTTATTGTCAGATATATTTAAATGCTCATCTTCATGTAATATGTCTTTTTGCGTATTTGTAATTCGTGATAGCACATTCGAATCGCTCATATTTATTCGTGTATCAGTAGAATTATTAATTTGAGTTTCAACGAAAGTATTCACAGTGTTAGCTTGAGAAGTATTCGGAGATGCATTATTATTTGACTTATTATTTTTTGCCGATGTTTTCCTACGTGACGTTCCTTTTTGCAGCCTATGACGCGTTGGTGCATTCTTAGTAATTTTTGACATAGTTTGTTTTGAACTGTTTTGAACAGTAGATGCAGGTAACAAAAATGCCGGTATATCAGTGTTTTTATTTTGCACACACGAACTTATAGGTATCAATATAGGCCGAGGACCTACCAGGGTAGATAACATTGGAAATTGCGATATTGTATTAGGTATTGGATTTGTCTGTGATGTTATGGATGATGGATTTAGAAAAGGAATGATATTCGATTTATCTAATGCAACTGCTTGAGACGTTTTAGGAGCATTTGGATATATATTTTGCAAGGATGTCTCCGTTAATTTCTTAGAATTGTTGCTCGTATAGGGTAAATTTCCCAAATTTATTTTCATCTTTAAATTTGTGTTAGGCTGTTTAAATGGATTAACATTTGGAAACGTGTGCTTGCAATTGATATTGGGCACCTGAGTAATAGCAGTATCAGGTGGAAGCCTCTGAATAAGTGAAAATTCTAACGAGGGTGGAGCATTTTGAATTGTGCTATCGTTTTTTATATACTGCATTTCCGTTTCATCTTGTAAAACTGGAGGTTTAGAGTAAGCTGGTCGTAAAATAAGAACATTACTTTTTTGTGAATGTTCAACGTAAATCTTTGATTGCATAGGTTGTTGCATCTGCTGATTTTCAGTTTGTGATTTGGGAGGTGTAATCGATGACGGTACATTCAAACGAGGTGCTTTTAGCAAGCTTTTATGAGTATTACTTTGTATTGTCCCGCTTTCTGTAAATACATCCATATTTTTGTCGTTTACATTTGTAAACTGTTCTATTTGAGCAACCATGGTTCTTTCGTTCTGAGACTCAGAATTTATGTTTTGTTCATTAGCAAAACAGTTCTTTTCAAAATTTCTATTTGTAAATGTCATTTTTGAAGAATCACTGCTATCATTTGTCGGTGAAATAGTTATTCTGCTTTCTGTAGCACTCGTTAATTCTGTCATGTTTTTTTTGTCGTTGTTAAATGCAGAACTTTTTATCGGATTAGTATTAGTTGTACTCGTAGTTTTCTTATTAAGCTCATTACTAAGCGAAACGCTTAGCTGCATTAAATTAAATTTTTCTTGGTTATTATACGTATTATTTATAGCATATATGTTAAGATCATCTAATGCTTTAGCTTCAGTTTGCACAATAGCATCTGAAACGTTTGAAGTTGATGCATCGAAAAACGATATATTGTCGCGTTTGCGTTTACTTTTGGACACACGTTTTGGCTTCAATTTCTTCTGCTCGTTATGTTTAGTATGCTTCTTTTTTCTTTTACCATCTTTTTCAATAACTGAAGGATTAAAATCATTTAAGGGATAACCCTCTATTTTTAGAGGATCTATAGGATCAGTTTTTATAATAATTTCGTCATTGTAATTTCCTTGAGGCACAGGAAATTCTTCCATATTTTCATGGGATATATATTCAAAAGTAGACATATCATCTTCAGTTTTAACTACATTCACATTTTGTGCATTAATTTTGCTGGCTTCCTTCTTAGATTTTGATTCAATTTTTGGTTTTTTTTCTTTATCTCCATTTTGTTTTTTCTTTCTTTTCTTGCTTTTCTTGCGATTGTAACCATCATCATAGACAGTTGCTTCATCAATTTCTAAAATAAAAGTATATGATTAATAAAAATTTGCGAATCGCTATACGTGAAATATATAATAACAAAGATTACAATAACAAATATAAAAATATACAAAATGTATTATTTTACCCATTTCTCCTGCTTTTAGCCAAATATCTTCTAGAACCTCTAACTGTTGTTCATCTGGTGGTTCTTCTAGTTCATCAAATTCAATGTCTTGTAAGGCCTTTTTAACATCAGGTGGAATATCTGCACGGTTCGCAAGTTCTTCCATGTTTATACCAGGATTCGTGCGTATAATATTCTTTTTCTTATGAATCATATGTCGCTTATTTTTTGGTGTTGCACTCAAATAACCTTGTGGTAATTCACCATTGCTATTATTACTACATAATAGATCCATTTGTGACGGCATTGGTGCAGCAGTCTGCCTAGGATCTTCAGGATGAGAACCAACATCCTCACCACGTAGCCACAATTCATACCTGTATAATCAGGATTAATTATAGATAGTAAATATTTGAATGTAAATGTATTGAGTTTAGTAATATAATATTATAAAATTAAATTATTTTTAAATAATTTAGATACATGCCTATCTGGTTGAAAACGTTTCACAAAAGTATCCATAGATATTTTGACCATATCTTTACTGCAGGTACATTGCGTAGCTCTCTTTCCATATTCTACCCATCTAGGTGCTGCAAAATTAGTAGATTCGGCGCAATTGAATCCATGATTAAAACCGGCATGATAACCATATGGAAATGTAATCATTATTTCTCCAGCTTCCTGCGTTATCTGCGAGAATAAAAATACGAAAAATACATAAAAAGCTGACAAAAATATAAAATTAAGCAGCGTAAATAGAAAACAAACTTACTTTATTACATGGAATAGAATACTGCCTTAATATTTGAGGAGATATAAGAGACATTTTATGGCGCAAGAAGGCTTGGCAATTTTGATAGCTGGTTGGGAAAAAGCCGCTAGCTAGTCTCTCTAATCTACGTCCATGTTCTGGAGGTATAGCGTACCACGTTTTCGGCGCACCAAAATGTAAATAATTTATGGAATATAGATCCATATCTTCTGTATGCCAGGCAAATGTAGTTTTCCACATTCCAAAATACAAATAAGCTGTATTAACGCCATCAATGGATATACCGTAATCCTTATTAACGTAATCCAGAATTGTTCCTAAATGATTGATGTTCCATTCTTTCACATCTGGATCCGTTAAAGAACCAGATACGTCTGCGCCATATATCGGCGCCACATACGTTATATTCTTCCAGTATTTCCTCTCCAAATCTTCATAGTCAAAATGACGAGGAGTAGCGTAACGATCAGAATTGGCTAATTTACTATATTCTTGTACAGTCATTGACTTCTTTTGAATATTAATTTGTTGATAAAGTCCTTGTTTTCCAGTGACAACTTGGCAGATTGGTGCTGGGATAGTAAGATCTAACTCATCTAAATTATAGCCTTTCTTCCTGGGAATCCATTCGGGTGGTGGTATTACTTTTGCCAAACCAGCCTTATGAGCTCCTCGACTTTCCATATATTCCACATATTTCGTAAAATCTTTAAATTCCTCATATGTTGGTCTAAAGACCTGTATACGAGGTATCCCTCTTGCATTATTAGCCATCGTTGAATTTATTATAACTGCGAATAAAAAATTTTTTAACGTTTGTAATAGTTTATAATAAACATTATAAAAAATTTTAATTAGTATAATACTATAAATATTAATAAAAATACATATTACTTTTAAGTCATTATTAATTATACATCGTTGTTAATTGCCATTTAATTCAGAATTGGAAAAAACCTGGGCTTTTTTAAAAAAAACTCAATCCACTGGGTTTTATGGGGGTTTTATTGAGTTTTTAAGGTTTTTGATAAAATTGATTATTTGATATTTTTTCATGTAATATTTAGTTTATGTTGTATTTATATATATATATATAAATATATATTTATACATATATATATATATATATATATATATTTACCATTATTTAATTACATATTCACAGATAAAATTAATTATAAAAAAATTTTGTAAAAATATTATAACAATTAATTATTTTGTAAGAAGTTTTTGTTTCTGAAGAAAGCAATTATGTAGTTGAAACATATAGAACATTATTAATTTTATATAATCAACGATTAAAATATAATATACTTTACGATCAAGATTCGCGGTTGATTCTTTATATACCGTTTATTTGTCTAATTTATTAAAAAAATATAATGATGAATTTTTCAAATATAAAAAAATATTTCTGTAGAAGATAAAGAAAGAAATGATGACTTTATATATATAAAATTACATACATAATATTACATATATAAAATAATAAAAGACATTCGGATAGAATAAAAAAATCAGTCCAAAAATGGAATGTATATTACGTATTTTATATGTTTAAATGTAATTTAGATTCAATTTCAAGTAAATTTTCACGGAAAGGAGACTTATAAAATCAAATATGCATTATAAAAATAATATATGCCTTTAAATAAAATTATATATATATAATTATACATATATATATATATATATATATATATATATATGTGTATACACACATATATACATATAATGTATAATAGATATATAGGGTGTATAAAAAGTTCCAGACCTTAAATATTTTGAAAATAAACATTTTTGAGAAAAATGTTTCAGACGAAAGTTGTAGAGTTTAAAAAGATCTATGATCACATCAGTTTGACCTAAGGTAGCATCGCCAAGGTCAAACGGATGTGATTAGTAGATATTTTTAAATCCTACAACTACTTTTACCTGAAACATTTTTCTCAAAAATGCTTGCTTTTCAAGATATTTAAAGAATCCGACTTTTTGTACATCTTGTATATATTAAAATTGATGTTATGATTGATGTTATAAATTGATATAAATTATATATGTTATAAATTGATATAAATTATATCAGTCTAGTTAGTTTAGTTTAGTATATCTATATTCATTAAATATTTATAAATACGTTCCTTTATGTGTTACCGATACAAAAATTTATTTTATACAAAATCCCAATAAAACTTAAGAAAACCTACAAATTTCGATTTTTTTAAGTGGGTAAAACCCAAAAAAACCTGGATTTTTTTGGGGTGGGTAAAATAATGCCAATCCTGATTTAATTTTTTTGTTTAATTTTTGTTTTATATGTCTACCATCTCACATCATTTTTAATATATATATTTTATATATATATTTTATTATATATAAGGCAAGGAACAAAACTTCTTGGAAAAATATTATTCACAATATTTGTTTCCACAATCAAAATTAAGCATAGTTTTACATATATAATGTTGTTGTTTTATATTTATATTACAAAAACATACAATATTTGATATTCATAAGAAAGGGAGAATGGTTATCTCTCTTTAATCCTTGCTTTGCTTTTTCAATGGAATATTCGACTTTTTTCCAATACTTTTTTCATTGTTTATAACTTTTTTAGTTAATAAAGATACATACATATTTATTTAGTATGTTTCTTAATGTCTGGCATTTTGATTGAAAAATAATTGTTTACAAAATGTTAATTTCTACGAAAGTTATAAGCAATCGAATTGAATTCAATATGTCATATCCTCAAGCATTACATGAGATCCACTGAGAAAAATATATTTCCCAACAAGCTAATATTATTTGTCGTTCTGACATCAAAATGATGACAAATGACATCTTAGGAACTATATTGTTCTCATAATGTGATGCTTAAAGATTTCAGCAAGCTGATGTTATTCGTCATTATTTTGACATTAAAATGATAACAAAATAACGTCATTTTGCTACCTGGAAAGTGGAAATTATATTGTTCTCATAACATGACACTTAAGGGTTAAGCATTAGAAAAACATTATACTCAGGTAGTATAAAACATTTTAGCAATAGTGCAGCAACAAGTTGGAATTATTGTCATGCTATATGGGGTACTAATACATAGGAATAATTCTTGCAATAATTTGCTGAATTTTATTGATGGAAAAAGACTTTAACATTTTATAAATCCCAAAACAAAATATAATTGCACTTCTATTTTTTCAATTAAATCATAATACATAAATGAACTGCGATAAGACTATGTAAAGCAGATATTGTGAAGACATTAAAATTACCAAAATTTATGGGATATTATTACAGAAGTATAGTGATGAAACACCTTTCTTCAATTACATAACTGAATTATATCGATGCAGAACAATCATTTCATTAAGTTAAAAACGTTAAAACTTTACATTTTATACTAACTGTGTTTATCATAAAAAATTTAATTAGTTAATTTTGGGATCAATTATAATTACAAAAACACAAAGTATGTAACAACCGAACAAATGCATACGTTTCAAGCAATTTTTGCTTTTTGACTAAAAAAAACATAGTGTTTAATAAAAAAAACGTACAGCGTATTTACTTCTTAATACATGAAACATATCCTTATTGATTTATTGAATTCCTCACAAGTGTCTTAAAAATTTCAAAAATATATTTAAAAAGGTATTATTTTACAGAAATAATAATACGTTTGTATTTTTTTTAATAAAAAATGTGTAATATATGCATGGCTTAATAATTTTTATTAGTATTCTTCCTTCACTCCATTTTTTTTATAAGATCGATATTTAAAGACATTAATCAATTTCGTGAATAATTTTATCAGTGAAACAACAATTTATTATGTTTCCTAAGGTTCGAGCATAAGAAATGTCACGCTTCATTAATGAGTGATGTTTGATTTCGGTATAGTATTGAATCACGCTTGTATGCTAATTGCATTTTTTGACCGGACCGACACAATACTCCCGGCAAGTGTTAAAAACCAGTATTCGTATTACAGCATACAATATATAAATTAATATTACGCTGCTTCTTATTCAGGCTTCGACAAAAACATTCCACACGTGGATCCCGCGTTCAAGATCTAAGTAGGATGCCCATCAGTCCATGTGCGACTTGCGTAAATAAACAGCGGCTGCATCCGATGCGTGAGAATGAGGAAACAAGTTGAGGCAGCAATGAGGAAGGCAGGAAAAACAAAAAATGTAAAAAATCGAATCCGTGGTCAATGAAATGCCGAATAGAAAGCGTAGTATGACAAAAATTTGAAGCTTTCGAAATTACAATCAAAAGGAGTAAGAGGGAGAAGTGCCGATGATGGTGGTAGTGGTGGTAGTGATGATGGTGGAAGGAGTCTATAAACAAAATGGTAGTTATCTATTGTTGCCAGGATTCCTTCGGGTGGATACTTTTTCGTAACGGACAATCCATCAGATACACTCGACATCCGTTCGTTTCGTCGCTCGAAATGACTGTTTTTTTTCAGCGATTATCCGATTAATCCGATATGTGCGTGAGTGATTGTGACGAACGCGGGGGCATGTTTGCGTGAAGAATTCAGTGATAGCATCGGGACGGCGAGAGAAACGGGTGGACGGCGTCGTCACGCCTGGATTGTAAAAACGAGCGGTACTTACATCTGACAAGCCTGGGGATCACCTCTCCTGTATCAGTACCATCGTCCGCGAAATGCTAACGTGAATACCACAATTTTCGAAGACACACACACGCGCACCGTCGTTGTAGTCGATGCTTTGAGCAGCTTTGAGTCACGCGTCATCCGTACGTATACGGCAAGGTGGCGTTCCAGCTCAACTCCAGATTGGGTCGCGCGATCGGAGCGCCACCTGTCTGACGCGTGCGAGATTCGAATTTTCGGCGTTTGTCACGTACGCCAGCGGTGACTTCGGTGAGCTAGTGGCGTGCACCAGCGACGTAACTTACCTTGGGTGCTATAAAGGCAAACTTGCGTAGCGACAAACTTGTGTAGCTTCATAAAGAAAATTATCCAATTGCATTTTAGATGTGTTTTTATAATAGAATGTGATTGGATAATTTTATTTATGCATAGCCGCATAAACGTATGCATAACAAAATTATCCAATCACATTTTTTTTTAACACTGACTCATGTAAAATCCGATTGAATAATTTATACATACATCTATGCAAGTTTGAATAAATTCTAAAGCGTATATTGTGCGTGATTTTTATATTCTTGTTGTTCATCAAATGTTAAATAAGGATAAAAGATAGAAAAATCCAAGCTTAGAGAAATGAATAGATCGAATTTCGATCAACTTCTTCGATAGTTAATTTGTTAGTTTAATCTGGTAGAATGCATAGCAAAATTTCTTCACTCGTTTCAAAATTATTTCTAATATTCTTTTTTACTTATTACAATAATAACTTAATAATAATTTATCTTAATAATATGTTAACAAAATAATTCCAGACAGCATCATAAAGAATTAAAAAAATAATTTTTTCAAATCCTCGATTTATAAATATATTCCTTAAATTTACGAAAAAGAAAACTCCTCCATCTAACTGTCTCCATCTATCGGCATCTAGTCACGTACTACTCGATTCTTTTTCAATTCATTTCGAAAATTATGTTAATTTATTATAAAGAAATGTAAAAAATGAATCTTTTCTCGAATTTGTAATAATCATTTGTGCTATTTGAGATATTGTTTGAAAAATTAATTTTGTTAAGAAAGAAATCATCTGCAGTTTTATTATAATATTATAATATTTGAGGTTTTAGGTTCAATTGCACTAATTATATAATACCTGATTGTTTCGGTCTTCATCTTAAATCTTAAAATTCAGCCAATATGCAATATAGATTTCAGTGTAGATCAATTAGGACTGGCAACCCTATTGAATTTTAGAATATTAGAGTTAAGATCGAAGCATAGACCAAGCATTACTTTAAGAGGATCCTAAAGTCTGTATTATCGATTCAGTAGGATTTACATACGTAGGATTTACGGTGTCATTGACATATTACTATACAATACTACATCAATATCGTACGCACATATCCATATAAATTTTCTAACTATCTAATCTTTTATATTAGGTATTTAATATAATTCCAACAATACTACATTATTGTTTGTTCATACAATTCTTAGTCCAAGTTAAGATTGTTTTATCAAAATTTCCTAGACAGCACAAAATATTTATGATAAATATTTATTACTAATCATTTTTTGGAATGTTATGTAAATGTTTTAATAAGCATATTTTATATAAAGCTTTATTCGAAATATTATTAAAATATAAATTAAATATTTTATGTAATATTTAAATATAAATATAAATAAATATTTCTAATAAGTGTTTTTATAATGTCTCATTAAATATTTTCATAGCATTTACTATAATATTTATAATAGATATTTTATTACTATAATATTTATAATAAATGTTTATGATCTGTGTGCAATTCAAGAATATTTACAAATATTTTATTAATATTTTATAAATATTGTGCTGCCTGGGTTGTATATAAAACAAATATTGTTACAAGTCAACGTGAGAAGCTGATAACAAAACTGTAATTATTTTTCAATTTTTTTTTATTTTTTACGTAAAGTTAACCGGTTTAGATTTATACATTATCATTTAGGGCTGCCGCAGACAAAATTTTTGTAACAGTAACTTAAACCGATAAGCCAATCAGGATACTGTTTTAGATTTACGTACTCTAACGGAAATAGAAATAGCAGTAAATTTATCTATAAGGTGAGTTTCAATCGGTTGAAATTTATCTTATTGCAATAAGTATCTTATTATGGATAAATTTACTATTATTTCCATTTCCATTAGATTATGTAGATCTAAAGCAGTATTCTGATTGGCTCATCGGCTTAAGTTTACGTCTTACAGTAACTGTTGCGGAATTTTGTGTGCGGTAGCCCTTAGCCCAAATCCTTACAGACAACAGCGTTTTGACACAGATCACTATTGTCCATACGAGGAAACCCATCCGGGCTAAAGCCTATTTTACAATAGTCGTAAGCGTAGTAAGTAATTGTAGTTGTAAGAATTGACCAATCACAGTCAAATATTCTCCTCACATTCGACTTGATTGGTTAATACTTACAACTACAACCACTTACAATTATTCTTACGACTATTGTAGACTTTAAGCCCATTCTATATTAGACGCAAGCCGATCGCAAGTTTGTTGCGACAGTCAATCTAAGCTTGCATTTTGAAATCAACGCTTTATATTGGCTGTCGTAACAAACTTGCGATCAGCTTGCAATTAATGAACCGGCTTAATGTAGAATGAACTTTAAGATGCTAGAATCCCTTTAGTAAGAGTCAAGTCATAAGGGGCACCGATCTTTTGATTGGTCAGATTTAGAGTCTCTTTAAACGCCGTCATTTGCAGATACTTTCGAACTGGTAGTGAATCTATGAATTGGTGTGAGCAACTGCTTCATGATGTAGAAAACGTGAACGCAAAATCGGATTATCAACTGTCAATCATGATGAAATTATGTTGTTTCCGGCCGGGACCCAACACCCGATAATGGCATCTTTTTACTCTTATGTTTTAACTTTAAGGGGCTTTGCACAATAAAAGGAAACAGAAAACAGAGAATAAGAATTTCAATCTATCAGAAATCATGTATTGTGGAATACACAGTTTCTAATAGGTTGAAATTCTTATTTTCTTTTCCCTGTTCCTTTTATTATGCGGAGTCCTTTAGAGAAACTCTATAGGTGCCATGCTTATATTCAATGACGATTAAAAGACGTTACGTGGATGACGCTATTCTGTTTGAAGCTAGCGTCGAGAAAGAAGTGAAGTTGAATTTGTCTAACAGTTAGCGTCGTCACTGGAGCTTCGTTAATCAATTCGATTTAAAATAAAAAATGGACTTTAACGTACGTAATTAATTTTTACAAATTTTACATCTTCTTAATAATACAAATTAAATCTTAATAATATATCTTAAAAAATATATTTATTATACCTCAATTTTATAAGGACTGAAAGATTATAATTAGCTAAAATATGAAATAATAATATTAACAAATTAGAAGTAATTTAAAAATATTTGTAATATTAAATTTAATATATTTTTCAGGATGAATCCCTCAATTTCGTATAAACATAATATGGGTTATGTAAAACGATCTGCGAGTAAGCAGATATCATCATGCTTGTTTAAAAGGCTATACGCAATACATAACTGAATCTGATACATTTTTATCCTTTATTAAATTAATTTCTATAACTGTTATATATAAGGTAGACGTTTTATTATATTTATTATTTAATACATATTTTTACTTAATTTAATACATGTTATTATTTATATTATATTTTGCAGATGGAATGACGTAATAAAAAGCATAAATAAAAAACAAATAATAACAATGTAATCACACAAGAAAAATATTAAGTAATAAACTTGAGTATCAAAATAATGTGAGAACTTTTTTTATTGTTTCTAATGTATTTAAGTTTTGCATTTTATTACACCCACACAAGGAATGTTATCTGAGCAAAATTCTTGTGAGAAACGAAGAAATAGAAAGCTTAAAAGCAAAACTTAATCATAATGATGACTCTCATTTTAAAAATCCAGTTACAAGAGTCTCTTTGAAATTATAAATTTCCATTATCAATTATGCAACATAAAAATTATAAAAAAATTTATGGCAAGAAGCTTTAAATTGGAAAATTATAGCCAATGAAGCTAAAATAAGATTTAAAAGCTTACTGATATATACCAATGAATTGCGTCTCAGTGTCATGATTAAAAGTTACATGTATAAAATTTGTTGCTCACATGTTTTTAATACCTAAATGTTCCTCCAAAATTAGCAACAAAATAGGACTAAATTTTTAACCATGTTTCAACTCGATTTGTATTAGTGGATGATCCAGGTTAATATAGGTCAAAGAAAAGGATATACGAATAGTCGATCTGGGACACCCTGTACACTGCAGCCTGAAAATCTATAGTTCATATTACGTATACTATAGATTCTTTACTATGTACACTGATAGTGTGCATCTATATATTGGAACATGGTCTTTATTGTTAGAGATAGAGATTATATTTATAAATATTTTATTTGTTTAATAATATAATTTTTTCGATATGTTCTTGCACTATTTTTGCTTAAAAAAGCAATAAAATCTGATATTTCTTTGATATCACAGCTCTGTGTATACTTTTTTATTATAGGAAGGTCCAGCTTGCCATTAACTTGACTCTCCCATTTTCTTTTTTTTTTTTTTCTTGTTTATGGGTTTGGAAAATAAATTTTTTTCTTTTATA
>Ga0157364_1001274_pt1 | contig 20961 bp, 8 predicted proteins | sample AttsexASBM2_FD_111476 | JGI IMG/M metagenome (GOLD analysis project Ga0157364, IMG submission 111476) | Fungus gardens microbial communities from leaf cutter ant in Ribeirão Preto, State of São Paulo, Brazil - Atta sexdens ASBM2 | ecosystem: Host-associated > Fungi > Mycelium > Unclassified ...
ACACACACACACACACACACACACACACACACACACACACACACACACACACACACACACACACACACACACACACACACACACACACACACACACAAACACACACACACACACACACACACAAAATATAACTACATGTGTATAATATCTATGTTATACATAAATAAACCTACATAAAACAAATGAATAAAATTATAGTCAAATGATAATCTGTTATTCTGTAACGAATAAAAGGAATTCTTGTTCTATTAATAAATAAAAAAGGAGGAGGAAGAAAAGTCTTTGTGCGAAAGATCTATTTAACAACTCGTATATATATATATATATATATATATAAACGTTTTCGACCTTTACATCAACTAGGTCATCCTCAGTATGTCGATAATAATTTGTAGATAGTTCGTTAGTATAGTCGATAACAATTTCTTAAAAATTGGTATGTTAAAAACTCTATTAAAACACTATTCTTCTATTTGACATACTCATTTAACAAAAATTATTATCGACATTCTAACAAGCTATCTACAAATTATTATCGACATACTGAAGATAACCTGATCCATTTAACAACTCGCATATACATAAATGTTTCGATGTAAAGATCGTGTACTTATATACGAATTGTTGTGAGAAAAACATCAATTACGTTTCGAAAACGAACATCTTGTAGAATATTGGTGAGACCAGATACGACGCGAATAATTCTCACGTAAGACATTTTCTCGCGGCGCGAGGTCGGCGTATAATTTGTTTTTCTTCTATTCGCACGACATCTAACCATTATCGGGTCTCTACCGTCTGCCATTACCTCGTACTATCGACGCCAACGGTTTACCGGTCTCACAGGATCGTCGTGAGAATTTTAAGGCGCGCGCTCGACGTGCCCGTCTTTAGGAGTTCAACTTTTTCCCGGGACCGAGGCTTCTCGGATGAACAGCGCGAACGCGGCGTTTGATCTTGAGATGCATGCTAATGGAATATACGGTGCTGGTTGCTGCGAAGCGTGCGCTTCGTGCGCTTCATTGGTGCATCGGATAAAACGTTTAATCCTTAACTGTATTTATAGCGTTGTGATGTCGTTCGATAATTTGTATTACGTATTTTAAAAGTCTAATCACTGTAATTTTAAACCGAATTTTAAATTTCCACTCCAGCGTACAATAATGTAATAATACATTTAGCACCCAAGCATAGTGCAGAAATATATTGTTCACTTCTAATAACACAAAATGTAAAATATGGAGAAAAGGATTTTATCGTCATATATTGAATTTTAACCAAATGCTTAAATGTGCAAATAAAATTGCGTCACACATGAGATTTCGAAAAGTGCAGTTACTATTAACTGCGATAAGTGAGCGGGTAACAAGGCAAAAAAAAAAAGTTTTCGCTGTATGCGCCGGCCGACGCGTTTTCTACCTGCATTGCGACTTGGGGTGACGGATAAAAATAGCACGAGTACTGAAATAATTATACGCCATGATTGCGATCTCCGGACCCGGATGGAGGACGATTAGCGTGTGTGCGAACATGTGTCCCCATGTATACGCGGTTGATCGTTATTAATATTCTACGAACGGCGCTCCCTGCCATTCCTTTGCGTCCCGGAGACTATATAGCCGGCATATTCTACCTGGTCTTCTATCACGACGTTACAAATTCCTCGTGAGTGTCCTCGATGATTTCTAGAAAATCACTGGATACGATTCGAGAATCTTCGCCTTACCCGTCTCGGGAAGATCGAGCAATTTTCGCGCCGAATAAACAAACACAGATTTGCATGCTCAGTGTTTACTGAAATTAACTTCAGATTCTTGCACAAGTTTACATTGTTGGATTAAATCTTAAAGAAATACTTTGGAAGTGATGAAATGTTTAAATGTCTTGAAAAAATTGTATCTCTTCAAGAAGAATAACTAGAAGAAAGAAATTTGTATATAATTTATCACAGAAATTAACCAACATTTTAACGTTGCCGCTTTATTAAACTTATGTGAAAAGAAAAAACACGAAGAAAAATTGGAATCAATAATAATTAAAAAGCTTCAGTTTAAAATCGAGTTTATTATGACATACTACTAGTGACTGTCTTCGATTGCTTTCTTCTTGAGTGTTTTTGAAGCGAAGGATTTGGCGCTAATACGAGATATAGATATCGAGGAAAATGAGAAATATCTAGGGTTACAATTTTCGTGTGATTGCGCTGTTCAAGAGTTCTCTTTACCTTCTTCTCGGCTTTTATGTTCCATTTAATACTGTGGAGCAACATCGATCAACCCCACAGTTTGCTTGGCGTCCAAGGGCTGGCACCACGATCGTATACAATAGACTTGGTAGATCCGTGAATAACGGATCTCCCCATCAAAAATTCCGTTTGCCCTGTATCATGCCGCTGTATAGCCAGTGCTTTCTTTTCCATACCCCGATAGGAAAAACGTCTTCCACGCGGCATTGCGTGTTGCGTGCAGAGCAGCTTTACGGCTTCTTAATGACACGTTAATCATTATACATTTGATTTTTTGTAAATATATGTTGGGGTCCAATAAATTCCAATAATTACTTTCGTGGTAAAACAGAATAAAGGTATCAATAAAAAAATTTTAGAGCCATTGAAAAATCAAGTCATGATGATTAATAGTAAAAAACATTTAGTATTTGTATTAGAAATGGTTCATTCAAATCCTTCGTTAAAATTTTGTATCGTATTTTTGCTATAGCAAAGTGTTAATTCAATATGTGATTTCTTTTGTGTTGTTTGTATATTTTATATTAAATTGATATTCGATAGTTAAAATGACACAATTTATGAGTAAGTGAACAACACTTATTACACTTACATAAAAATAATATTTTTTAAAATACAAATTTTGAGATAAATAAACAAAATGTGTTAATTTAACATATTAGATTGTAAATGTAAATTTTAATGAAAAAATATGATTTCTTACAAATTTTGTCAGTGTTACGTTCTTTATATTAATTTTTTTTACATATTTTATATAATATTTTATATAATATTTATGTTATTTTCTCACATATTCACATGTTGTGTTAAACACAAAAAATTTGAGTGAAGGACATATAAAATATATTGAATTTAACATAAATTTTTCAATTGTGTATAAGAAAGTTAACAAATTAAAAAAATCATATTACAAAATATCGTATCGTCATCATGGAGCCTATAACGAGACAAAATTCGATTATCTACGCCATGGCCTTGCATTCTGCAAGAAAGAGCAGAAAGATAGAGTGAAAAAAAAAAAAGAAATTATTCGCTAGTGTGGCGGAAGCTTCGTCGACGACAGGGACGTAAAAGGCAGAGCGCGCGGAATTAAAGGTGAACGACGGAGGTGTGCCTATGTATGTTTAATCGCGATCGAGTATTCCGTTTGGAGAGGGTACGTGAAGAGAAAGAGAGAGGCCCCCCTCGGACATAGGGTTGGCGAACGTGTGGAAAGTCCGCGGCGGTTCGTACGTCCTGCGGGCCGATATGTAATTTTCTCCCTCGCGCTTCTCTTTACGTCGTCTCTCCCTCCCCCGCAGATACCACGCCTCGAGCGGCGTCCCTATAAAATGTTGCTCACCTTATAAAATTTCACCGCGAAGAGGACACGTACTTATGAATTACCGGGTGCGACCGCGCGATCGCTCAAATTACATAGAACGGCGGCAGTCCACTCTTAACTGCCCCGCGATGACCAAGAGAGGCCCTCGTAAAACATAGGTGATGAAAGCGTTCCTCTTCCTTCCCCATCACGTTTTCATTTTTTTCTTTTTTTCCTTCTTTTCCCTTCCTTACTTTGAAACCGAGGAAATAGAATTGCAAAGCAAATAATATATATTAAATTAAAAAATTTCTTTTCGCTAAATTTGTTTGTTCATTATACAACTTATTTTGATTAACCCCGTTAATCTTAAGAAAGCAAACATTGCCAGCTCCGATTATTGAATGGATTATTTCATGGATTTTTTATTATGAAATATTTGGATTGTGTTTTTTATCTTACAAAATCACGAAATGAGGTGGCTGTTCGATCGAAAGGTTAAGGTCGCCACGAATAATGTTGATTTAGTTGCCGTGTTGTCAGCGACGCAAAGTTGAGCCTAACGTGCGCTATGCAACATTAATGTCCCTCTTTGGATTATACACCGCACTTCAACGACGCGGCGACGTGTCACACGTAGAATAGAAAGCCCGTAAGGCAAAGAGCAGAAGGTTGTCTTAACCCTCTGTGGTCTAACGTTTTTTTTTTTTACTACTTTCCAACCGAGTTACTAGAGCCTGACAATAATGTTTTTTAAAGAGTTTTCGGAAAAACTCTCAGATTTAAAACAATCTTTAAAAATCTAAAAAAATTCTAATACACTCTTTCAACATTCAAGAATACGATTTTACGATTTTATGAATGTGGTCCGAAACATTTCTCACTTTTTTTTGTACGCGTTCAAATTTGAGGTAGAATAAATCAAAATTGAAAATTCGCTTGGGTCTTCGAAGCTCCGGTTGGACCATGGAGGATTAATAATTGGTTCAGTTCCTACACGATTTACATATTTTTTACATTAAATTCTTTATCGCACATAAAATGTATTATTACAACAAAAAATATATTTATACAACTTTGATTAAAATAGCATTGTCATCCACTTTGTTGTAAGATGTGCCATTAATTGTTAAATTTCATGTTTATCAATTGGAAATTGTTAATAACGTATAAAAAGAGTTTTATCACTAATGTATCATAAAAATAAGAAATTTACATTTCCTCATAACATAAAGTATATGTTATATTATTAATACATCAGTGTTTTAATACACCTCGAAACGGGCTAACTTTCCCATCTACGGAGTGAAATGTCTCTCATCTCGAGCATCCACCGGGTGCGATCAATCACACTCCACGCCGTCGGCACGTTAAGATTTGAGAGTTTTGTTAAAGAAATGGAGGTGCTTAGAAAGAAATGTGTTCACGTCGCCGCGTAGCGATATCGGACCGCTGAATAAATACTTCTTGTGAACCGGAACGGTGTAAGCTTTTTAAGTCATGTACTTCGCGACACGTGACTAATCGCGAGAGACCATACGAAGAACTCGAAGGGAATAAACCAGTTACAAAAAACGCTACTCGTCCAAACGAGTTTCCCCACTAAGATATCGTGTCGCGACTTCATAATATCGTCACGCAAAAATTGGAGGCATTCTGAAGTTTAATTTCTCAAGTGATAATGAAAAATCACAGTTACAATTTATGATATTTGCAAAAAAAGAAAAAAGTAAAAACTTTTGCCATGCAATTCTAATTTAATTCTATATCGGCAACAAATTCGTCATGGATTTCTTATCATTCTCCGGAAGTGATCGTAATGGTAGTGGTTCGCGCTGATCCGTGAGAGGACTTAAAGTTTTAAAGGCGCGGAAGAAAGTGCACGAATCAGGCTGCGATCGAAGTATTTTATTCAGCGCGTTTGACGAAGGGGAAATTTTCTTACCTCTCGAGAAGCCGAAGCGGCGTCAAGAAGCCGCGTCGTATTGGAGACGAGTAGATATCCATTATAAATGTGTGTGATTCTTTTCGCGCGTATTGCTGAAGATTAGGCTCGTTGAATCTTCCCGATGGTTAAGCGATGAGAAATTCACGAAGCACACTAAGCAGCGCGACCCCGCTTCGGGATAAAGAAAAATCAGAAACAAGATTTCTTGCGAAAGGCATTTTGCGCTATGACTACTACAACCTAGAGATTTAAAAAATCAAACGAAAGTTGATGCCTATCGCAGAAATCGGTTTCTTAAAAAAGTTATTGTAATCACAATAAAAAAATTCCCAAATTAATTGCGTGATTGCTACGAAAACTGTATAATAATAGATTAAAATATTTGACACATTCCATAATAGATGGAACAAACAAGAATAAAAAAAAAAATTTTTTTAAATAAAAGTATTTAAACCAGTATACAAACCAGCAGATTTTTATAAACGATTTTTTAACTGCACGACCGAAGCCATGAATCGCATTCGCACCGGGAAAAAAAATAATGTAGCAATACATGAAAGGGAACCGCTGATGCGCATGTAACGGCATTTTTCGTTTCACTTAACGTTTAACTAAATTCGACGTACTGCAAAATTGTCCCATGATATTTAATTTAATCCAATCACGCTTTATAACCCAAGAATAAAGCGTAACGACTCACGATAAAATGCACTTCGTTAATAGCGATAACGAAATAATAATTCTATCTTTGCTCATGCAATTTTGCACCACAATGCATTTGTGAAAATATAAATTTAATTAATTTTTTAATTAATTATTATTTATTATCATTTTTCTCCTGTTTGTTAGTTTTTTTTATTTAATTACTTATTAGTAACAAATTTCTATCATTACACATGTACATGTAAACAAGTCGCAACGAAGCTACGTGAACCATTGTCGTAAATAATACTGCCAAATTTGGATTCTCGCAATTTGTTCCTTCCATCCAATATCTCCGACCCATCCGAAGCCTAAACTATCAACGAAACGAGGCAAGAAGACGCATTAATAATACGTCGGTCATTCCACCAGGACCGACAGGACGGTGTTAGGAACCACATTTTTCAAGTCATGCCTGTTAATGCGGTGAACAAGGGGCTGAGTCTGGATCCCAATGGTGTATGCATCGAGGGGCATTGATGGTGTCTCGAAAAAAAATTAATTACAACACTACTCGATCTTTCATTAATTCCTAATAATCAACGGGTTGTCGTAGTACACTTTTTTCCGCTAATTGCTTACATATTGTTACATATCATACTAAATATAGCAAGACTAGATGAATTCTGACAAACAAACAATATATATTGCAAAAGTCAGTGAAGACGACTGTTAATTTTATCGTATCAAGTATCACATTTACATCGTTCTCCGTACATCGTTCTTCTTACAAACAATGTGAGAATACTTGAAAATCATATTGACATATCTTGCACCTAAGTAGTGAACAGAATACTTTTATTTCTATTAGATTTCTCTCTTCGTCATAAAAGATGCGCCGCGTACAGCATCCATCGTCGTACTTGGAAGTACGATTGGCAGCGATCCAGCAAGGTGTCGATTCAAGGTCACGCATGGCGTTCTCCAGCGCTCTCTCAGTTTCTCTCCATGCCTTCCACATGGGCGTGACAAGTGACGTCATTGCATTCACGTGATCCATTGTAACGTGACGGAATGGCAGGAAAATTTATACACTGGAAGAGTTTGCGTAATGGAATGTAAAATCTTGATTATAATAAAAATTTCAGCCATTTTCAAGAAACAAGTATCAAAACAAAATTTTTTATGCCAATACGCATATTCGTCAAACGATATTGGTATGAATCTTTCACGTCCATTTATTATGAAATTCAGCTGTAGAATAATTCATACGAAGATTTATAAATTTGTAATATTCTGTTTATTATTATAATTGCAACAAACATCCCATTCTTTTCATAATTCGAAATTTCAATTTAAATCATTTCGCGTGTCTCTAAATCAGTTTTAAAAGTACATTGTCTTCTGCTGATGGCGATAATCAATAAAGAATAAGATCTTGCACAAGAATATTGTTTCGCTGATTTCAGTTTGTCTGGCTGACGCTCCCGAAGCATTCAAGAAAGAGAAAAGAGAAGAAGGAAAGAGAGAGAGAGAATAGCCGCTCCTCGTCGGTCGTGAAATGGAAATCACAACGCATGATCGCGCCTCTCCTTTGCGGCTACAGTCATTGTCTCAGCACAAGGCAAGGTCTGTGTACCGAGAGAGAGTTTGCTATGATCCGGATCGATCGGAGCCTCTATAATCATCTCGGTGCGAAACAATGACGTTTGCAAGGCATGCGAGAGCGTCGCACATCCATGAATATTCAACGAATATCCTGCCTGGACAGAATGTGTTATATAAAATAATATAATCGAGTTACAACAGGGTGCCTCGGTATTGTCGCAACTTCTCTATTACTTAGATCGTTAAAGTATACTCTAGGAAGAACAGTGGCTGTTCTGACATAGAATTAATTCATAGTTAGAATTAAATTATCGTTTATACAATCATAGAATCAAAAGAAATTTTAAGAATTAAAATATATTAAAATAATTCTCCGTAACAATTATACAGAGTGTCCCGAATTTAAATAGCTAAACTTCGAGCGTGTAGGGAATCAATAAACTAAGAAAAAAGTCCTTTAGAGATATGCTCATTTTTGCTTTATTTTAGAGAAAGTAGCAAAAATAGACAAAACGTGATTTTCGTTTTTGTGCTTACTTTTTATTAGTTATTCATTTATTTATTCAATATTGGCCTCTTGCAGCAATGCATCTTGTACGGACAGCTCGTGTATTGCAGTCAAACACTGATCTGGTAACATAATGACTCGCCGTTCCTGCACTTTTCTGTCTGGAAATCGACGCGCATACTCTTGCATTGTCTCTGAAGCATTATCACTAAAATCGCAATAAAATACAAAAACAATAGTATTCCGCTTGAAAAACAATAATATTCCGAAAATTACATTTTCTTTTTTTGCGATTTCCTCCAAAACAGAGGAAAAACGTGTATATCTCTAAAGGATTTTTTTCTTAATTTACCAATTCCTTACACGCTCTCGCTGATTTGGCCAATTAAATTCGGGATATCTTGTATAGTAATACCTGACCAATATATATAACGCGACGTTATATTTTAGTAATGTTGAGAGGCAAAAAACGAGAGATCTGCCGAGAAACAGAACGACGTTAACGAGGTTGCCATCTTGATAAAGTCGGCGTCAAAAATTAAAACTTGAAAGCAAACGAATTTCCGCGAACCTTTGACGCCGCGTCGTGCTCGCGTCCTGGCATTTATTTCACGCATTTTTTCCTGCGACGCTTTTCTCGCTTCTTCCGCGGCGAGAAATTAACGAGGGAATATTACATTTTCAAAGGATCCCGACCAACGAGAATATCGTACGATGACGCACTGAAGGAAATGAGAAAGGAAAGGAATTCGAGCAAGCCGCTTTATTCGCGTCATGATTCTATTTGAAAATCTTATAGAAATCTTGATGACGATGATAACTTTGTTAACATATATCTATATTTTAATTTTAAGTCTCTAATCAAAGTTGCAACAAATTTCTCAGCCTAAAATTCTATAACTTTTCGCTGATTTCCAGAACCAAATTTTATGACTTTCCCTGATGTTTTCATATTTTGAAATTTTTTTAATTTTCCTGATTTTAGAAATCATTAATTATTTTATTAAGAGAGTAATTTAACAGAGAGCAATGGAAATTACTATTAAAGTCGCTGATACTGCTTATATTTTGTTAAGTTGATAGTATTCTAAAATTGTGTACGCGTGACATTACATACATTAATCTTCTTTAGCAAAGAATTTTAACTTTCCAACAAATGTCGCAAAATTCCCTGACTTTTTTCTAATTTTTTCTAATTTTCAGTTTTGTGATAACTCTGTTAACGTATATAAAACAAAGAAAAATTTACGTTTCTTTTGGAAGAAAAACATCTTAAAATTGTCATAATTATTTCTGCAATACATAGAAAAGGAATTTATAATATCTTTTTTAAGATATTATAAAGTGTTTGAAAGTGCAGCTGATTTACATTTTAGTATACTGAGAAAAAGTGATTAACTTGATGAAATGCATTTAGTTGAATCAACTAATAATTTTTTGAACCAGCAATTTTTTCTCAGTGCAATTATTTTGTTAATCTTTATACCGTCGTTATGCAATTCGAGCTACATTGAAAATAAGAATTTAAAAAGGTACACACGGGTAAATCAATAAATAAATGTACAAAACGAAGAGATAAAAGCGACAGGTTCAATTACGCGGGCCATTGTAGGAAACGCAATCCACGTGGCGCCGACGTCATACCAACAAGGCCCATGAGCGCGACTCGACAATCGACATGTCTAATTTACATGTGAATCACGCGCTTCGCGACCAGCTTGTTCGTCGTTTCCCTTCGCGTCGCGCTTCGACGCTAACAAAATTCCCGGACCCATCGTAAATCGTAGCTGGGGCTGGACGGTCCGCAATTTTCGGGTGACACACGCCTCTCTCTCTCTCTCTCTCCCTCTCCCTCTCTCTCTTTCTCTCGTTCCGGCTACGCCATTGCACGCGTGTTGCGGGACTGAAAAAAACGCGGTAGTGTGTGTGGTAGTTCGTCCAGGTGATTACGCTGTCGCTCGGGGCCCGTTCCCGCCGCAATCTCCTCGCCTCCGTCCCGTCCGTCATTCCAAACACATAGCCAAGGGACTACGAGCACACACATATTTGTACACATATGCGTGACGAAGAATCGACTGGACCACCTTATGTCCTCAAATCATGAAGAGGAACCCCAGCGAGAGAAGCGCGGCAAGGGGATGGAGTCGAGGTGTGAGGCGAACGTAGCGGAAGGAGAAAGAGGGCCTCGTCTTGCAGCAATCGCTTTGGTCACGCCAACGCTTGCTGCCTCCCCCCCCCCTCTTCTCTCTCTCTCTCTCTTTTCGCTTTAATCAGGTGTTAAATACGAGCATCGTTGCACATCTCGAGAATATTCTCACTACCTTTCGAGGAAGGTACCAGAAGAGATGCTTTTCTCGCTTTATTTACTCCATTTCACTCGTTCTCTTTTCGCACCTTTCTCTCCTTGCTGGCACTCTCCAGAGTTGTGATAGACGATGTAAAACTATCAAGTGAAAAGTGGCAAGAAGATCTAAAGCATGGTCCATACGACAGGAGGCTAGGATAAACCGCTTATTAATTGATGAAAAATGAAATTTCCAAAGAATTCTTGAACGTCCGGTTACTCGATTGAGGACTAACGGTAAGGAGACAAAGACCGGTTCGAAACTCTAAATGGACGCTGACAACAACGTTCGATGAACAAAGCAGCATGACATCGCTGAGGCGTGCGCGCATCTTTCATCGAAAATCGATGCTGTGAAAACACAAAGTCGAAGCAACAACACTTGAAAGCTGTGTGCACAAAACGGTTTTAATAATAACGCTCGTTTGTAATCGCAACGTTTATAAACGTTCATGAACGAAAATTTTACTACTTGATCAAAATTCTCTATTATACGTTTTCATAATAAACACAAGGAAAAACAGTCGTGAGTATCCGTTAGTGACTTATCCTAAGAATAATTAAATCGGAGTTGGCAGATGAGCTTCTTCAAGTACTCAAAGCATCGTGAATGTATAACACGTGAGGTCATGTGAGGAAGTTGCATAGGAGGTGGTGAATAGTCAGGCCCAAGGCGCCTCGACGAGACAAGAAGGAAAGACACCCCGCGGCGGTCGACTCGTCCGAGTTCGATCATCGACGCGCAAAGACGAGGGGGCAGAAGAGTATACACGCGAAGAGTGCATAGAGTGATGCACAGCGAAAAAAGGTGAGGAAGAGGTAGGAGTCAGTCAGCCAGTCAACCAGTCAGTCAGCCATCCAGTCCACCAGTCAACCAGCCAGTCCGTCAGTCAAGCCGTCGTGGCTCGTTCTCCGTCACTCGTTCGCTCACTTACTCGCTCGCTACTCGGTGTGTTAATTAGTTAAGGTTGTTGGTCGGGGACTAAATTACACCTCCGGAGCTACTCAAAGGAAGCAATTACTGGTGGCGCAGCCCCGGAGGGGGAGTCGTGAGGCTCACGAGAAGGTGCAACGCGAGCGTGATGGAGCGAGATGGAGAAGAGAGGACGAGAACGCAAGAGACGAGAAGCGGTAGAAGGAGACAAACTAGCGAACGAACGAACAAACCGACCGACCAGTCAGCTATCGTCGAGCTATCTAGCTAGCGCGACTCGATGAGCTGCCAGTGCAGAAGCCTGCCATCTCTGCTTCTGCTACCGCCGGTAACGCCGCGAAGCATCATGTTTTCCTGTCGATCCGTCTTGATGCGCGCACGGTACATGTGCTCGCTTGTGCTCTCTCTCTCTCTCTCTCTCATCGTGACCACTTTTATGTTCAACGACCTGCCAACCCTTCTTCTTCATCGTTGTCACGTCTTCTCTTCCTCTTCTACTCGTTTCCTCTAAATCACCCACCCGGCTTACTCGGCTTATGCAGCGCTCTCGTTTGAGTACACACCGCAACCAACATAACACTACCCTACCGCAAGTCCCGTACAACATTGTAGAAAATGAGGTCATATCGCGTCGATGAAAGTAACTCTGTATCGTGATAAAAAGAGATTCTATAACCGCTCAATATTTAAAAACATAATTTATAATGGAACTTTAAAATAAAAAGTCAAGAGATTGTTTTAATTACCAGCATTGTATAATACCATTATCTTCTCAACCAATATGTTATTATTTTTATTAAATTAAATTGAGAATTATTCAAAAGGTCAATGTTATTTCCACATTTTCATTAAAATGTATCTATCAAAGAGATGTCCAATGTTCTTTGAGAAGTGTATTTTGATTTGAAAGTAAGATGATTCCACGAGATTTTTTTCCGTGCGCTCCATAATGGTCGCTCGTACAGCAAACGACATAAAAAGAAGAAACGAAGAATTTCCGGAGATTTATTACAGGGCACGCCGCGATGCCTCGATTGAAGCCGAGGCAAGGTGATACCCAATCAGCTTCACTATGCTCTTTTGCTCGATCGATGCTGCGTGCGTACACGCACGCACACACACATACATATACAAATATATATTCACTGTATTCATACAATAAAACTCAGCTATTTCTCTGCACCCTATCTCGAGAAGATGTCCTTCCTTAGATTACGCCTGTTTCTCAGACTGTCGCGATTCACCCGTAATTCGTAATTGTATGGTTTACCGTTGACGTTGATTGTAGATTACAGTTATTTTATCAATATCATCTCTCGTCATAATTATTAATTATTGAGTACGACTGTCGTAAAACAAATCGATTGTGCGCCAAACACGGCAATGGAATATATATTTTGAAGTTTCCAGAACGATTTTAAACTGAAATTTCCAAATCAACTAGTGTCTCTTTTATTAATTGTTAGAATTTTATTATTTATGTAGAGCATGGATATTTTCTGTTAAATAACTATATCCGAAAATCAATACTGGAAATTCAGCGGAGATATGTACAGATACTTTTTAAAGTATTTAGACAGTTATAGAAGACTGTCAAAGTACTATGAGACGAATAGTCCAACCGCATACGTCGAAGAGAATTTTCTGAGACTGACGAAGGAACTCGGGGAATCGAGAAATGCGATACGGACTGCGCGATGTGGCTTCAGATATTTCGTGGTAACTGCAAACCCCATGTGGTAGCACACCGGTCAGTCGTGGCCTCCAAGTGAACAACTTCCACTCGTGCGCGTGGTTTCGAGACCGAATGCAACATCGGAGTTCCTAGAAGCCCAGGCCTTTAAGGACCAGCCTTCTCTCCTGCCTTTCTTCTCTTTGCCTCTCGTTCTTGCTCCCAGGATACAATGCGTGTTCCGCTTTCGGAACCCTGCCGTTCCACGGCTTACTGAGAGGTCCTTTTCGTTGCCGCATACTTTCCATGCATCCTCCTGTAGGCTTGCTTCGGAAATAATAAGACGAATTTCTAACGTTTCTAACTTGAATATTAAAATTCTCATTTCACAGCATATTTTTAGAGAAATAAATGTATTTCTAGCCACACGTACATATCGATTCAGCTGAATTATCGATTATTACAATTCGGAAGTAGCTGATGTAATAAAAGAATGTATGATTTAATACAACGTAGAGATATCTTTCTTAAGTTGTAAGGAACTCGAAATATCAATATATACTTAATTAGAAAAAAACTCATTTATATGATACGTTGTAAGGTGTACTTATTTATTCCGTTTTGTATCAGTTGAATTATAAGTAAGACGAAGAAAATCTTTTTAATTTTTTTTTCAAATCGATTGTATAAATCTCTCGATTCTGGTGGACGCTGCTTGAGAGTTGTTTCCAATCGTCGATGAAAAAAGGGGGATGAAAAAAGAAAAAGAACGGCGAACCTTAGAACTGAAAACAATATGGGTGGCTTGATTTGTTCCTGCACCTCTTCGAAAAAAATGCGACGCTTCAGATTATGCCCGGAAGACTTTTCTTTATCTACCTCGATATCTCCTGCAGTGCTTGCCACTTTTTCCATTCTTCCTGTACGAAAATGCACGCATAACATGAATACGTTTCGCATGGCGTGGTTATCGTGGCTCCGAGCGAAAGTCTCCAGCCAAATGCATCAACGGCATCTACCTATGGAGCCACATCGGCGACCGTAACTCGAGGCGATTCCGACAGTAACTGCGACGACCATGTCAATCACGATGAGGACACGGCAGCGTCGTCGTCGGGAACTGGCGCATTGTATAAGAAGATGTGTCGCTTCTTTCTTCTTTACCCCTTAGACGAGAAAAGCGTCACGAAAAGCGCGAATGATAGTCGCGCGCGTGCAGAAAAGCTCGAGGGAATATTAAAAACGTTCTATAGAACTCGGTGAAATACAGGCAGGGATGCCGATGGCATCCCGATGGCTGTCTACCCTAACGTGAACGCGACAAGTAACAAGCCCCACGGATGTATGTCATCACCTTGCTAAGAGATTTCTGCATGAAAGTGTAAGAGAGAACGGAATTTAAGCTATTTCGATAAAAAATGGAAACGCTGAATGATAATTATACTATATATATAGAATTAAATATTTCCATATTTTTAATATTATTTAAGTCATTAAGATATTTTCATTTTCATTTTTTTTTCTTTGTAAATTATTTCATTTTAATCCCTTATTCCCTCATATTTTTTATATAATTGTTCACTTCTCGTATAAATTAATATACTGTAAAAAATAAAATGTTAATTTTAACCTAAGGACGTTTAATGGACATCGAAAATGTTAAAATTAACACAAAAATGTTAATTTTAACATTTTTGCGTATCTCAGAAAACTCCACTATATGTATTTAAGTTAAAATTAACATTTTATTTTTTACAGTGTATATACTTTTTTTTAGTATAAATATAGTTGTCTTTTATTTTTTTTGTTAGAGACAACTAGATAATTATGTGCAATATCATACGACGCATTAATTCGTGATACAATCGCGATCGGAAAGCTCCGGTTTCTGCGTACAGTCAATTCTCAAGAGATCGACAAACGTCGATCTTGGAGAAAGATGCCCGTTATGGTTACGGAGCCATGACACGTGTCGTGTCGCATTCGACATCGACCGGATGCTCGTTGTCGAATGGCTGTGACGGTGAGAAAACGCCGATTTAGCTTCAAATATCATCGCGATGTGATTGTTACGATAACTTCCATCGATAAAACATCACCCTCCATGTAACGTATACACGTGGGACTTGTCTGAATAGAAGCAATAATAAGGTTAATGAAGACGTACACATTGTGTGTGTTATCTCTATTATGAGATAAAAGATTAATACCATAAGTAATTAATGAGAATGTAAAATTTTTCATTTTAGATACACTACGTAATATAGCTATCAAAAACAGAACAATAATTACAGCTTGTGCCTTTCATTTTTCAATATGTCATGAATATATCCGGCATTCACGGTCGACGCTTTGTCGCGGTTTCGTGGGCACGATAGTGGAGATTTAACGGAATCCATTGTACATTTTCACAGGCTATAACCGCAACGAAGCTGAAAATTACATGTATCCATAATATTTGTTTATACAACGATATAATCGATTTCTAATACATTCCAGAACGTTATATTGAATCATCCTCAGCTTAGGTTCATGTAAAATTCATTTTTATTTTTATACATATATATTATATACATGTTTTAATTATACATACACGAAAAGAGATTTTGCTAAAGAATTAAAAAATTTAGTTAGAAACAGATTTGAAAATAATCTTGTTGAACTATTAAAATTATTGTGTGAAACTGATTGCTAGAATGTCAAAATTTTTGGCTCAACAAAATTATTTTCAGATTTAGCTAAATTTTTAGATTCTTCTAACAAAGCACACTCTTTCCGTGTACAAACATATAATATAATTTTTAAAATCATATATATATATATATATATATATATATATATATATAACGACAAAAAATGCTTTGCACTATTTGTTAGATATAAAAAATTTCCAAGACTGATATTACAAAAGATCGAGATGTGTCCTTGATGCTCAGATCAGAAGAGCATTGGATCCTGAATTCCCTCACGACGCGCGTAGAAAAAGATCGAGATGAGAATAAGCGAGCGAGCAAGCAAGCGAGGCGTAGGCAAAGCAGCCGTAATAATGGACGAGAAAACGAGACGCGGACGGGTCGGTGGCGCGAACGAGAGACAGAAATGAGGAAGAGCAAGGGAGAAAGAGGGATACGCGGAGGCGAACAGAGACGAACGAGGCACGGCACAGCACGGCACGGTAGAGCAGGGCAGGGCAGGGCACGGTGAACGTAGGGCCCGAGGGCTCCCGCGCTCGGCAACGTCCAACGAACGCTGAGGAGCGGCGAGCGAACGACAGGAAGCAGCAGCGACAAACCGGGCGAGCGAGCCGCGCCGGAGCGGAATGGAGAGTAGTAGAGAGAACGCGAAGCTGAGGAGAGAGTCGAGCGAGCCGTTGGTTGCGGAGGCGACGTGGCTCCGGTCGTGTTTTATTTACTTAAGACCAGTAGCGAGCTCGGCGCAGGTAGAATTCCACAGCTGGAATCTTAATAAGGGTGGCCAGGGGTTCTCCCCCGGTCGCTTCATCTTTCCCCGATCGTCTCCCTCGTCGGCGCTGAACTGCGCTGCGCTGTTTTTCGCTACTTCTCAATCGAAAAAAGAAAGATTCTGATAACTTTAAATCAACACCACAAATAAAAACGATTATTGAAGTAAATATATAATAGTGATTATACCTTTGAAAAGTTGATGCCATCAACATTTTTAAATTAATGTATCCAAATTTTAGAATTTGGAGATACCTATTACTATCAAAACAACAGTTGCAGTAGAATGTTGTTTTTGATAAAATTGATAGCAGATGACTGGACGTTGTTTAACAAACGTTGTTTAACAAATGTTATTCCATCGATGACCCACGTTGGATTTTCTGTATGTATTCACAAGCCATCTTTACAATAGTAATTTTATATTTTTTAATAATATACATTTTATTTAAGAAATATAATGAACAAACAAAAATACCATAGGTCACGTGGCGTGGTGGACAAATTGCTTAAAATTGCGGAATGTTAAAAATAAAAACATACTTGTAGATGAACTGTTAATGAATAAAGCAATTACTCGTTCATTGGCATGCATCATTCCTTCAGAATAAAGATTATCGAGTGAAAGTCTAAGAACACACGCAACTACCACGAGACTATATAGAATCTAACCAAAAACTTTTATTTTTGGCTAGCGAGGTGATGTTTGAGCATCTAGATAATGTTTGGAAACTGGAAGAAGAGGTAAGAGAGAAATTTAACACCAAACACACACGATAAGAGTATTCGGTTGTTTATATAACGGCGCTCATAGATAAACGCGTGTCGTGTTACGTTATATCGTAAAATTTATATCCAACGGATGATAATTTTATCGTCTCACTTTGAGAGCTATGCTCCACGCATTATTCCCGTTTCCCCAAATCTTTGACGATCGTTAAAATATTCGTCATAAAATCACGTTTATTCGGATTCTGAGAAATTTCGTCTAATTATGGTCTCCTCTTAATGCAAGAGCAGTGACTGCTGTCCTTGAGCGTTCATCCATAGACAATTACGGACGCACCCCCGGCAATAATTAGCCAAACCGGCTGAGCTCGCGCACCGGAAATGCGTGAAATCGTTGTGGCTATATTGATATTTTCACAGATATTAAATATTCGCATATGTATCTGAATCATATGTATGACATTAAGATGCTTAGAAGACTTCAAGTTCTCCAATTACATATATATGTAATTATACAAACAAAAAAATGACAAACTTAACCCTTACCGTAGTAAGAGAGAATCATAAATGACCGAGCGATTCCTGTTCGTGTAAGTTTCTTTGAGTCTTTTGGTAATTATAAATTATACTACATTGTATTATTTTCCAAAATGAAGTACCAATATTTATTCTAGAAAGTTGAAAGTATGTTGATGAATTTTTAAAAATTTTTTGAATTATTCTGAATAGGTGAAGAAAACGGACGGATTTTAGTGTCCCTGTTTGTATGGATGAGGCATCAAATTATAAGAATTAACTGGTAAGCGTAACATATTAAAAACAACATTAAAAATAATAAAATTTTAATTATTATTGAAAAAAAAAAATCATATCTAAAACTACCACAAGAAGGCTCGAGAAAGAACGGTGTGAAATATAGAGAGAAGAGAAAACATCGCCCGTGGCCGTACCGGCGAAATTATTGCGTCCGCCTAACTAATCCATACCGCAACGTATGCAACCCCTCAACCCCCTCTGCGTGCGTGGAGTGCGTGCTACAGTCGAGTGTACCATCGCGCGTGAGCTCATATAACGGGTGATTCCCGAATGCTTCTTGAAAATAGTATTACACATGTTATTCGGGCAGCTATGAAAAAACCGTTCCATTTGTTTTGCTTGCGGAATGAACAATAACAAATTAAAGTATACAAAAAATACAATTTCTTCACAAAACGTAATATAATCAATACGTAATTCTTTGAAGTGGGATCTCACTCTAAAGAGTGAGATTTTTCTTTATAGAATAAGATTCTATCTTTATAGAATAAGATTCCACTCTAAAGAATTTAGAGAGGAACAAACATATAAATTTTTATTAACTTATATATATATATATTTTTTTTATTAAAACTATTAAAGTGAATGGTGCTTTTAAACTATATCGGTATTTAAAAAAAATTAAAAAGTGCGTAACAACATTATTATATCATATCTCTCGAGATAGAATTCAAGGCAACGGCCATCGAATGCAATCACAGCGCGTTACATGTACAGCACACATGAATCTCATATCGTGCACGTGCTGCGAGGCAGTGTAATTTCGAGTCAGTCTGTACACGGCGTGATGCATACGCGCGCGCAAGTGCCGGCGAGAACAGCGCAGAGAGATGCATACACGCGTGCGCACGTGCATCACAGCACGCACGTGCTAAATTGCGGGGCGCGGTTGAGCGTTGCAACACAACGAGAGACGAGAACGACTACATTTCGTTCGCGGATTTTCCTGCCGGAAACGCATCTCGCTTATACTCGCGCGGATGAAAAGTAATAAAAAGCGGAAAGAGAGTGGCAACATCACAAAGATGCTCCATGTATTCCGCAATTACGTTAATGTTTGTCCCAACTAAAGAACAAAAGATTTTGCAGTCTGTATTACTTATATTTACAATACGTGCAGCATTTGCTTCCAATTGACATTTTATATATTTTTAGAATAAGAATCATTTATCATTTTCGTAAAACGCTCTTGGCTTTTCGTGGCTCGTCGCGTGACAATCAAATTGCCAGTCTTCGTCTCGTTCATGCGGAACGAACTACTATATAGCAGCATTTCTCTAACGATCGTTAATGTACTCGTCATGAAGGTAATGAACGAAAATTGCAATTTTGTTCTGTAGAACAAAAATTATCGCCAGGGGTTTCAGAGCGGGATATGCATCACTTCGCGCCAGATCCTCTTCGATATAAAATTACGCTAACGACGGTAATTATCATACGTTAATGTGCTCTTGCTAAATGTGACCCTACGTGTGCTCTGTGTGTGTGTGTGTGTGTGTGTGTGTGTATGTGTGTGTGTGTGTGGTGTGTTGTGTGATGCTGACATTAATATTATCGAGCTAACTACCACTTCGGGCCTGTAATAGTAGCTAATTCAGTAATGATACGTCTCGACACGAAAGCTAGCAATACATCCTTTCGGCGCTCTTCGTTCCGCCGATTCTTGAGAACCCTACTCTAATTCTGGTTTAAAAAGTTCATAAATTCTTAGAGTCTATAACAATGTGCGAAAAAAATATCACAGTGATTGAACGCATACGCGAATCATCATTATTGTCTAAGAAAGCCTAGTGGCTGCATTTTAAGCAGATTTATTATCCTAATACAAAATTTTCAAAACATCTCTCTCTCTCTCTCTCTCTCGCGGAAGTAGGAAGTCGACGACCGATACGTCAGACAAGCAATTCGTGCGTATACGCTCGTATGAGCAGGGGTTGAAACGATTTCCCGATATGTAGTTGTAATTCTCTCCAGGCTCTCTCTCTCTCTCTCTCTCTCTCTCTCTCGTCGTTATATAAACCTGTGACAGCAACGGGAATAGAAAAGGGTATGCGCAGGATCGGGGGGTTGTGAGAAGGGCAGGATCTCGCATAATGTCCGTGTAACACACCCTGCTCATCACGCGCCACTTGCTTCCCTCCCGTTTGAATCCCCCTTCCTCCCCCGTATCGAAACCGAAGCGACCCCAGAAAACTTACTGGCCCTGAACAGACCCTGCGGTGGAATAACGCATCTCTTCTCTCTCTCTCTCTCTCTCTCTCTCTCTCTCTCTCTCCCCTCCCGCTGCCATCTCATTGCATCTTTCTCGTTCCACTCGCATTCTTGCCTTGCTCCATCTCTCATACTCTCGCTCGTTATTAGCTTCGCCGACTCGCACATGCGAGTTATGTTTATATTATGATATTAATAGAGAGTAATACGTGGCCTCCATCACCAGCGGTAGCACCCGTCGCAGCAGGTTGTTTGTCGGTTCTAAGAGGGCGCCCAGGGCCGTATAAACGAGTCTGAAGCATACATAAGAAGGGCAACAGCCTTGGATACATCTTTCGAACGTAACGCGATACAAGACCTATTAATCGATACGTCTATCTATGCAAATTCATCTAATTTATATTATACTCAAAGAGTTAAATGTTGATAAAATTTCTATTAAAAATGACGACTACAATTAAAAAATTTACTTCTATTAATCTATTTAGATCTGTGTTTATTCTCAGATATATTATAAAAATAATCAGATATATTATATAA
>Ga0157364_1001275_pt1 | contig 20952 bp, 6 predicted proteins | sample AttsexASBM2_FD_111476 | JGI IMG/M metagenome (GOLD analysis project Ga0157364, IMG submission 111476) | Fungus gardens microbial communities from leaf cutter ant in Ribeirão Preto, State of São Paulo, Brazil - Atta sexdens ASBM2 | ecosystem: Host-associated > Fungi > Mycelium > Unclassified ...
AAAAATAAAACTTTAAATACATACTAGTACAAACTAAAAAGTGTCCTATCAGATAATTACAGCTGCCATTACTTGGATTGGAATAAGAAGACCTTCAATAAGAAGAAAAATAAAACTACTATTACTTGAATTGAAATAACAAAAAAATACGTAACGTATTACTTAGGTTCTATTCGAAAAGCACGAATATTCTTAGCATCTTTTTTTTATCTTTTTTTTTAAAGTAAGTTTGTACTTGATTTCACACATTTTGTATGTATTTTGTATGATATTTAATTAATAAATATCAGTATGTAATTTTGTTTGCATCCAATCTTCTTTAATTAAATATTGAATTATAAACAAATTGAGATCGATGACGAATAAATCGCTTTTTCATTATCTAGCTTCTAACTTCTAGCTTAGTTAACAAATATCAGCATATAATTTCATTCCAATTTGTTAATTTATGTTATATTAACCAATATGCTATCGCATTCTCGCGCCAAAACGTCCAACAATACATTCTGGCTGGACAATTGACATGAACATGAACATAATAATGACAATAACGACAATGTATTTTAAAAAGTTTCATTTGGATCTTTGCGTCGCAATAGATCTGTTTTTTATTACTGCACTTTTTGAATTGATACACAGTGCAATAAGTTAAAGTGAAACATACGTTTGTTTCATTTCAACTTATTACACCGGTGCAGCAATAAAGACCTAATATCTCCACTCGTAGTGCACGTAGAAAAAAAATAAAAGCGCTTTTATTACATAATTCGATTAGAAGTTATCAATTGAACGTATGTAGAACTTGATCGATTTAGTCGTTATTGAAATCTAATAATTTCGGTCCCCTGCAACTTATAATCTCGTGTAAAGAAACAAGAATAGTGTCGCTGCGCTTGCCTTAGACATTATTGTATCTTCTGATATTCCTTCTAATTATTAGCGAATAATAATAAAATTGTAAGTGAAACAAATCAACGTTTCGGTTGACGTAAAAAAAGATTGGTCTTGCATTGTGCGTGATGAGAGGCGAAAATCCGTTACGCGATCAAATGTAGCGCCAGTGGACGTGACATGCAAAAAGAAAGGGATTGGTGAGCACAATGCACACAAGCGTACATTAAGCCGGCGGCATTGCGGCCGTCGAAGTGCCGGTGATGCCGAACGATTCATCGGCGTATCAGTTTAATCCTGGCAAGCGCGATAGCGTTGTAAATCCAATAATTGCCCGTCTTACCCGTTAAGCAGCTTTAATTAATTCCATTTCCGTACCGACGGTGAATTAACGGCCGAAGTTGAATTAAAATCTCATCTGAAGCAAAAATGCGGCCCGTTATGATTATCTCACGCCTTTTTATTCTTGTCTCTCAAGTCGTATTTACGTTATTAACAACGTTAGTTTTATAGTCCATTCCACTAATTGCTAACAATTGTTGTTACCATTAAATCAATTCTATAATATCTCTATCGAATAAACTCTATAAAACTTTTAGAGTGAATTTGAGAATCTATAGAGTTAAATCTCATTCAAGAAACTCTTTTTCAAGATTGGTTCAATTTTCACTCTTTAGCGGTGCATTCTAAAAAATTTAGAGAGAAGGTTTTATAGCTAAAAATAACGGTTTTTTTAGTGATCATCAATATCCCTTGTGGGATTGTTGAGAATCATAAGATACATATAATACGAAAAAGTACTCGATGTAGTATCGTTAATCGGAAATGATTGCGGCGGAAATCTCTGATCCGAGAAAACTGTTCCGAGGAAATTGCATCCGCCGGAACGTCTCGTAAAGGCAAAGCCTCGTTGATTGGAAATGCGCTGTTAAATTGAAACTTGTATCGATGCTCACTCAAGGGAAATAACAACCGCATCCTTTGTGTCCGGAAGTCGAAGACCGTGTTGATTTTAATAATATCATATCACTGAGAAAGAGAAAGAAAGATAAATCCGCCAATCCGCCATTGAGCATCTTCGAATTATGTACGATTGTAAATCGATCACGAATAGAGACAGAAGTAAGACATCTTTACATTGTATGCAATTAATTATTTTGCGAAATATGTGCCTAATTTGTTCTTTTCTCTTCTTCAATTCTAGTTAAATTTTGGTAGAAAAAAAACATAGATTTTTAAGAGAGAGATTTGCAGAAGTCCCTCTATATTTCTCTTCATCACATCTTATGAGAATACTGTGTGTTCGAGGGTTACAAAATTATAGACAAATCGCAGGCTTAAGGACGAAGTGTGCGCAGAGCGAATATCCGGATATCGCAGCTGCAATCGCCACGGATGTCCATTATACAGATTGCGACGGATGTTCGCACTAGTTAGATATCCGTAGTTAGTGCAGGCGCGCCGTAATCTCGCCACGATTCGTTAAGATCTACGAGGCATGAAACATAGTTTACACGCGCGGAATGTCGGTCGGTGTCGTCTAACAGTCGCGTGAATTATGAACTACGTGTACACATCAGGGAACATCACGAATATCCTGGACAAATCCGTGCTGGATATTCAAATGTCATCCTCGCAACTTGTATAGCAATAATTGGTGGATTTATATTAGTAAAAAATTTCTACTCTTAAAATTTAAATCAGTGGACAATCACTGACATTAATCTTAAATAAGCTATTGATAATCAATGAATAAAACGTGGAATCTCTAACTTAACCAATCTCGCTTTAATATATTATATAAATTTAATGTATAAATTCAATGTATATATTACTGGAAGATTAAAACTGACATGTAAATATCAGTATTTTAATCAATATAATGGTTAAATTTTCTTTTTTTTTTTTCAATTGGATTTTACTGAATCCCAATGCTAAGTGCCATTAAGTAATCAATGATTACTTAACCACTGATTCAGATTTAGAAAGTACTTTCTGCAAAAAAATACTTAATAGAAAAAAACCCAAAAGAATGAAGAACATTTCATTGAACGTCCGATGTTGCTTCCAAAAACTCGATTTACAGGGATTGATTTTAAAAGAACTCTACATTGTATTGCAAATTATCCCGCACAAATTAACACGAAATAATAATATAGAATGTGAATTGTTGTTTCATTTATAGTTTCGTTTACAGTGCACAAGCTATTCAGTATTTTGATCCGGTTTCTCGTTACGAAACTGGTCAACATTTACTCATTGCTCGAATCTAGACTCTGTCGCTGCATATGCTACCATTGCGCCACTTAATTTGCGCTTTCATGTACTGTAACATGCGCGCGATCTGCAAAGCCCTTCAAAATGAGTTGGGCGAACATACAAGAACTTCGTTTCGGCAACAACCCCTTTGTAGATGCAAAAAAGGCGCAATATACGTTCTATACCGCTTGCAGTACAACGGACCGCCGGACAAAATGACAGGGGAAAGTTAACCGAGTAAAAGGGATAAGCAATATCCCTTTATTCGTTTACTTCTTCTTCTCGGCAGACCGCCGCTGGAAAGACACGACGGAAGCGAGGATCGCCAGCTGAATTCCCTCTCTGCAATTGATTTCGAAAAAGATGATATACCATTTAAAAGAAAAAGAGTAGCCCTTTATGCTGTCTTTTGATACTCGTATTATACTGACATTACATTGCACGAAATCTATTTCTCTCTACAGCCGTGTGTGTAACAAATTTATTAAATATCTCTAGCAATAAAATTTATTAAATATATGCAGCATAATAGAAACTGTAAAATATAAAATATCCGATTTTTAATGTTGGTGTGATAGTGAGTTTTCAATATTCTTATAAAAATCTACTGGCCAATTAATATTGGCCAATTTAATATCGACAGACAGTAACTAATTACTTATCTTAAGTACTAAAAGTATTGTTGTTTAACACTTTTAGTACTCCAAACAGGTAATTAATTATTGTCTTTCAGTAAATTAGCTAGTATTTCTATAAGGCTACATTATGTATAATAAATGCGGGTTTAGATCTTGAGTTTTTTTTTATTACAATCATTATTTATCTTCATCTTGTTATTAGATGAATAACTGCAACAATAAAACAAGATAAGAAAGAAAGAGATTGTATTTTATTGTAAATTTTTGTATTTATTCGTCAGGCGTTATTCACTGGATAAGAAATAATTGATCACTGATAAAATTTTGAAGTACATTATCAATTTAGCAATAAGATAATTTATTATTCGTGTAAGTAAATAAATTAGAAACTTTCACTATTGAATCAAAATTGAATATCAATTAACCATAAAACATTCTTCCAATATTATAAATATAATATGATATATAATTTACTTCTCTCTTTAATTTTCCTTTTCATTTTTTTATTTTATCAATTTTTATTGATATCATTTAGCAAGCTAATTTGTGAAAACTATATTGTTTGCAATCAGTGACTTTTGAAAATAAAAATTGTTGACACCTCGATATTTTCACTGAGATAAAATCGATTTCAAATTACTCTGACAATATGTTTCCGGATTTTTTTTCCTTTAACTTTGTGTACGCCAGCTATCGATGAGATTTTGGAAGATCTTGCAATCATGTCAACAGCTTTTACATAAAATCCTCAGCGAAAGCACTCTCGATGTCTTTAAATGGATGACGTTTCGACAAATAACGTCGCGCGACAAATAAGACAACACGTCGTCTCACGATAAACAAATATTATTATTCGCGTGTTTAATGTAAATGTTTACAGTCAACAACCACCATCATATAACGCGACACTATTTAGCTCTTCATCTCTGCTTCCGGCTATTGAAAATGCAATTTCAATTTCGGCGAAGCGAAGTCAATTCGCTCCACACGGCAGAAGCAGGTTGCAGAGAAATGGACCAGTTTTCATAACCGATACGAATGAAATGTACGACACGTAACTTTATGTTCGCGCAGCTACATGAGCATGAGATGTCACGGCTTATCTCCCTCTTTCCTCCCTCCTGAAATTGATTCTTCGCAAAAGGTCGCGAAGTCGTCCGCGAATGGTCCAGACGATAGCGAGAGCGAAGAAAACTCGAAGCTTCACCTCGCGTCTTCTTCTTCCCTTCTTTTCTTTTTCTACTGAATTTATCGGCAAAGATCGAAACAGTGAAGACAACGCAGTACGAACAAAACAGAATTAAATACGTGATAATTAATTTATACAATATATCTAAGGTTTCATGGCTAAATCTGAAAGCAAAATTGAGGGTTTAAAATAAATGACTGCAATGGTTTGTTTCACTATGAGACTCGAACGCGAATGTTGCAATTTATAAATCCTTAAAAATGTTAGATTTGCTAAGATACACGGACAGTTTTGCTAAAGTATCTAAAAGTTTAAAAACAGGCCTAAAAAGAATTTTCGAATCTTTATTTAGTTAAATTATACTTAAGTAAAATTGTTTTTTTGCAAAAATAAATTTTATTTGAAGTGAAATACCTAAATAGACATGTGCGATAGATTGCAAATTTAATTTAAACAAATCTGATTGGTTCAATTTCTTAATGGCCATAAAGCCTTGGCTTTCATTCAACAAGCGTCGATGTGCGTTACAAATGATGACGGCAATTCGCCCGTCTACACTGTGCCTGTATAGTGTATACCAACTAGTATCTCCGGTTGTCAGTCAAGCGAATCGAATGATACCATCATATCCATGCAAATACTTTTGCCGACAAGCCAACTTGCAATCTCCACCCAATGTCAGGTAATACTTCCTCTTGGGAGAGAGGCAGGGGAATATTGGCGTCAGACAGCGGATATCGCGGCAGTAAATCGTTTCTATTCACTACAACCGTTTCAGACACAAGCATATCCTATTGAATGAGATATGTGAAAATATCGCAGGATCTCGCTAAAGTCGCTAAAAATTCGACGAGAAGAAGCTAAATACTGACAATATAAAAGGCAGCCATAAATTCGAAGCATCATTATCTTGCCAATAAATAAAATAAAAATATATCTTTCAGTCTTTATCTCTCAGAGATTTTTTTAGAAAATTAATTGTGTAATCAGTCCGTCACTTATTATTGTAACTTGTACTTATTATTTATAATTTGTAATTAGTCTACAATTATATTAAATATATCTGCATAGATTATTATTAATAAATAATAAATTGTTTAATAATAATAAATATATGAATCTCTGTTAGAGAATGTCCATAATTTATAATTTAACTTTAAAATTTATCATAGAATTTACAATTAATGTTACATTTGTCTATCTAGCTTTCTTAATCTTTATAAAAAATATTAAGTTTTATTTAATATTAAAATATATACACAACACATTGGTACAACAAAAAATTTTTCGGAAAAGTTTCAATATTTGGAATTATTAAAATTTTGTAATACTAATTTTAAAATGCAATTTCAATGCTGATTGCAGAGCAATAAAAATATGTTCTTTTAAAGTAGATATTTTTTTTATATATTTTTGTTTTTTCTGCGAGAAATTAAAAAATAATTTTTGAGTTATGTTGTTGCAACAAATAAACGATATATATTGTCAAGCAAGCGAACAGAAATGCATAAACGAAAATTCCGCGCATCCTCCATCTCCTAAGAAAACAAACTTTTCTCATTAAATTTAGCTTTTCCGGCTGTGGACATCGCGCAAACTGAAGAATAGTTCGAAACAACGTGAACGCAAAAGTGAGCGATTATTATACAAACCATGAAACAAATTCGCGGCCTGTATATAAGAAGGACGCAGTTGTTTAACGTTTCTGTGCAAAACAGCGTGTAAAAACGCGTGTTTACGAAGCAAGGAAATGAGCTTTTCACAATGTGGTGAGCAAGGCACGATGCGACATAATAAACGTTATGGGGAAGAAATCGTTTCTCGCGATAAAATGTTAAAATGCTTTTCCAGTGTGCTGTGTAAACCCGGGATTCACTTCCTTGATTGCAATATTCCGAACCAACCAGGAGAAGTTAACGTAAAGAAAGTTTCGAGGTTTATTGCAATGATGTCACCTGAAATGTAAATAGAACATCTTGCTTCAAATCTATCGTGAAGCTACTTTCGATAAATTTCTGGAAACTTATAATAGTGATTGCAAAAAGTATTTGATATTCTTCTAAAAAAAAGATATCTTCTAAAAAAAAGAAGATATTTTCTAAAAAAATCTTATTTTTAAAAAGTAAACATTAAGTAACGATTTATTAACAAAAAATAAAATAAACTGTATATTTCTCAAAATTATTTTACTTAAAGGACATTCAATAATTAAAATTTACACATTATCTTAAAAATAAGCAAGAAAATAAAAAAATTATAATCATATTATCTGTATGTACGAAAAGTACAATCAAGCTTATAAGATCAGAAATACGCAAATTCTTTTGTTTATATTACAATAAAACGTACTTATAGTGTAAAATTAATATTCATTTTATGATAATTGCGAATAAGATCTTTTTATAAAAATTTCTCCTGTACAAATACTTTTTGTGTTCACTGATTACTAAACCGCAAAAAAATTGTGTTCATTTTTCTTTGTGGAACACGAGATGCATAAATAATAACTCAAAAAATATTTTTTATACTTAAAAAATATGAGGGCTGAGATTTTTAAATTATAAATTTAGTGATATTTAAAAAAAATAATTATATAAAATTATATTATTGTAACATTAAATTTATTAAGCTTTAGAAGCTTCGTGAGTTTTCAATGAATATATGATTAAATTTTTAGATTTATCTTTCTTTTCTTTAGATCAATCTGAGAATACCGAGATTAAAGATTCCTTTAAATATTCTCTAATCTGAAAGATTGTTTGGAACATTTCTATTGTTCAGAAAGAGCTAATTTGCTTGCCCTGGCCAAACTAATATCTATTCATAATTAACTACAGTATATCTATTATCTAATAATTAACGGGGAACCGCATACACCGCATATATATGCGAATGCGGTTGCAATATGCATTATTATGGGAATTGTATGTGTATACGTGCAAATATATAATATATAATAGTGTACATAATCAAACAACTCATCGCGTACATTAGTTACTATGTAATATCTAAATAAAGGAACAGATGTGCGCTTTCGCAAGCTTCATGTTTGTCAATGTTTTCTAAAATATACTTGGAAAATTCCCAATAATCTGGTCTTTCTTTCACTGTTCTTCTACTCAAGGATTCCATTTCCGCACAATTAAGGAAAGAAAAAACGCCAGACAAAGTAAATAATCTTACGCAGCTCCGAAGGAACATAAAGAAATCGCGATAGCCGTCCCGTAAAAACTTTTGACGAGCTTTTCTTTCGGCTGATTATACGGGAAAGCGCCGAAGTAACGGAAAAACCGCGATAAACTTCACGGGAGGCCGGATCTTCCGCGAATGCCGAGGATTCTTTAATATCGAATGCCGGCATTCCACCCGCCGAAACTCCATGTTTCTTACGCGCACTTTTAGGAAGATGAAACTCCGAATCAGGAAGGAGAGAGGAATGCCAATGGGGGAAACGGGGGAACGTAGGAAAGCGCTTTCACGACCTCCTCACATTACTGGAACGACGAAACATCGAGACTAGAGATGGATTATTTGTAAGGAATCTCGCTTTCGTGCGCGAGAAGCGGTAGTGTTGGAATTCAATTTTGTAATTGACAAATGTATAGTACATGCACTTTTCGTGTGTGCGCAAATCGAATGGCGGGAGCTATTTAATTTGAAAATGATCACCTGGAATTTATCACTTTTATATCCCAATATTTTATGTGAGTATTGTTTTTTCTTTTTTTTTCTTTTTTAATAATTATTCTTTACGAACTTTTAAGCAATTTCTTCGAATGTTCACAATAAAAAAAACCTCGTATTAATTAAAATTTTTACTTTTTAAAAACACTGTCATACTTAATGTGTTTATATTTCATTTAATATTTGCATTAGTTTTTATCTACTTTCTCTGAGAATTGTGATTAAAATCATATTCATAATGTTCTCAAATATTACACTGAGAGAAAGGTGTACTAAATGTTAATAAATATTTCTTAGAATAGTTGAATACTTACAAAATATAATGTCCATGTGATATAAGAATCATTAAGTTGATTTAACTTTGTATTTTTTTATTTAGCAAATATTTATTTCCGTAAATAATGTTATGTTAGTATTATTATTTATTGAATTATTTATTAAATTTATTACAATTATTTATTAAATTTATTTATTACAATTATTTATTAAAATTAAACACATTTTTCTCTCAGTATAATAAATTGGAAAGCAATTAATAATACGCAATACATTGATAATAATAGGACTTGAAATGTAAAAATACTCCAAGTGATCGTTTACGTAAAAAATCAGATAATAATTCCCAAGTTAAACAGAATATTTCACAGCTGCGTGTGTCGCATTATATTTTGTAAGAAAGACGTTATGATGACCTCGATCGCCTAAGGTATATTGTTTAATCCATATAACATATTTTTGCAGAAATTCTGGAAATATTTACAGAATGTTGGGACGTTCTCAAGATGTTCTTCAGAACATCATTTAGAGATCTGTGTTGTATAGGATATGAAAAGAACAGTACATAATCCTTTAAGTTGAATATAGCATGCTATTATTTTTAAGTTTCGTGTGTGAAAGTGAAAATTAATCCATTTCTGTGATTAGTTTCAAAATAAACATTGTCCATGTTAAGATATGCATTTAGTAAATAATAAACTAAATTGATTTGATTACATTTTCTTAAATTAACAACATGTTAGAGCCATGTTTCAATATAAATACGTTGCCAGTACTAAAAATCTACAGTATATGTAACATGAATTATAGACTTTCAGTACCGGCAACGTATATTAAAACTTGCTGTAGATAAAAGCAATGGCATGATTAAATCTAACTCTTAAAAAATGATTAAAAATAACTCTAAAAATAACTGTATATATAATTTGAATTTAATAGTGTACCCATACAGCACAGAAAGATTGCAGAAACATTGCAGAATGATTTCAATATTGAAACAATGCAATATTGCATATTGCGAAATCATTGTTGCAAAATTTCAACAATGTTAAGATGTCCCCTTTTTGTTATATTGCAACAAAATTCCAGCAATATTGCAATGTATTTGTATAAATTTTTTACGAAGATTCTAAAATGAAAACTATTTGTATACTATACATATATCTCACTAACTTTTAATTTTTCTACAAATCGCAAATTTCTAGTGATATGTGCTTTCCAAAAAACAATTTTTTATGATAAAACCATAAAATATTCCAATAAATATAGTATTAATTCTGAAGGATAAATTTATTCGTAAAGATAAAGCATGTATGTGTATGCCGAACAAACTATAAATATTATCCACATTAATATGATAATACAGTCGCTTGGTAAGTTAATCATGGATTAAGTTAATCGCAGTAATTCTTTTTAATTCGAAATCACTCCGAGTTAATTGAAATCAATTAAAAAATGACGATATGAAATTTATCAATAAAGTTCAGGCGTTGGTTTTATTCTTGCATTCACATCAGGCATAAATACATCATCGATCACATAATTAATATTTCGATAAATTGTTTTCAGCAGTTTAATTGCTTATCATCTTATCCGATAATGATGCATTGATTGTAATATTGATCCAAACTCGATATTATATAATCTTTTTATATAATTTATTATATAATCTTTGACTTCATATTTAAAGTAAATATAAAATTTAGCTAATGAAATGGCAAATAATAGATCAATAAATTTTTTATTTAACTATAAAATGAATTATATTAATTATTATATCATAAAAACGATTGTTAAACTAAAAGACTGTACTACATAATTACAAATATTTTAAAAACTTATATTTTTATATTATTATTATTGTAACAATTAAAGAATTACAGTTTTATAATGTTTATAGAATATTACAAGCATATTACTGACATTTTGTTAATTTACATTTCTGTAATACCTCTGCAATATTATTGTACATTGCAATCTGTAATATTGCAACATTGCAGCAATATTGCAATCTTCTGTGCTGTATGGATATACTTTGAAAATCGTGCTTCTCTCTCTCTCTCTCTCTCTCTCTCTCTCTCTCTCTCTAATATGTCAAACTTCTGAATTTCCAATCCTGGCGTTTTGATGAAATCATTCGGCGATCCGATATTTTAGCGATCTCTTGGGCTTCGTCCGTACTTCCGATGCAATTCCGCTGCTCTTTCCGTCGAGATTTTCATCCGATCGTCTAACGTGGTCAATGAAAACACGTCGAGCACACTTCTGCGGCATTCCGGATAAAGGGCGTGGCAGCCAGCGCCCTCCGCCAACTCTCCCAGCCGTTCAGCCGCCCGATATTCCCGATCCCCATACTCGTCGTACTCTTCCCGGGTGCTGGAGGGCCTGGAATTTCATGGTATTCCACATACACGTGCATACGTACGTGTGGCTGTCGCGCCGTGAGAAATTACAACGGCCGTGTTCGTACCATGCGTCGCTTCGGAAACGGCGCCGGCGGAACAAAACAAAAATATCGGCGAACCGCGGATACGGTTTATCGGAAAATCCCGGCGTGCGCTCGATACGGTGTTTATTAAATACCGTCGCAGTCTCCGTCGTGACATTATGTTCGCATGTAATTGACGTTATGTGTGGGCGACCGGTGCCGACGTTTTATTGCGGCACGACTAATCGATTTTTCTCGCCGATGACGAGAACGCCTGCTTCGAACGATTATCGATAATAAAGACATTCTTTCATATAAGCGGGATCGCCGGAGAAATATATGTAGGATACATCGTAATATTAACACATCAGACACTTTAATGGTATATCTTTCAACGAGTATTATATAGTCGATGTAATCTCAATGAAAATTGAGGTCGAAACGATCAGTTAGTATCGTGTTATTGAAGTCCGATAAAACTATTCGTCGATTAAAAAAAGAATTAATATCAATACAATTTAAAATCACGTACATGGGAAAAACGATTTTGTTGAAATATCTAAAAAATTAACTTAGATACAGATTTGAAAATAATTGCTTTGGATAAAAATAATTGTAGGAATTTCAGACAAAAATAATTGGAGGAATGTCAGCAATGCTGAGAAAGATTTTGATATTCTAGTAATCAGCTTGAGAGTCTTTCAGAATTATTTTGATAGTCCAACAAAATTATTTTCTGTATTTAACACAATTTTTAGATCTGTAAAGCAAAATCATCTATCCAAGGTAAAATTCAAGGAAAGAAACAATTGAGATAATCAGAATTCTGACTAATATGATTAGAATTTTCTTCGTCCATTTACAACTAGAAATTTTTCTCAATGTAACTGACGTATCTGAAAAAAAGATTTGCGATTTCGCGTCGCGCCGATATTCAAGTATGCCAATTTTCTCAAATAGCACATGGTTCATTTACCTAAGGAAAGTCTGTACCAATTGTCCCAGTAAACCGTGATGGACGTCAAATGGGACGAAAGCGGCTTCGCAAATGGCCTTGAGTAAGCACTCTTTGCCACCAAAGCCGTACATGGCTGCCATTTTTTCAAATAATTTGTAGAAGCTCCACCTACTTCTACTGGTTCTCGCATAAAACACTCCTGGTTCCGTGAAATCCGTAGCATCAGCCGGCATATCGTATATCATTTTCGTAAATACACCTACGATTACGCTCTCACGATCCAGCTGCAACGGTGTGCCTAGACCGAAGATCAGCTGTGAAAGCAGAAAATGGAATTCAAACGGATGAACATAACGATACTCTCACGAGAAATAATTTTCACAACGCTTATCTTCGCGTTGCGATATTCCACGTTATTACCGCTTTATTATCAAATCAAATCCATCTAAATCTTTTCTTAAATAGATCTATTTCGTAATTTTTTTTCTTTATTGAAGTAACTCTAAATTCTTTAAAGTGGAATCTTATTTTAAAGAGTGAAAATTGAGCCATTCTTGAAAAAGGGTGGTTTAATTTTCGATCTTTAAGAATGAGAGTCTATTTTTAAGAATGACAATTTATTCTAAAAGTTTTAGAGAGTAGCAAACTACTGTCTGTCCAACTATCGGTTTGCAAAATTTCTTAAAAGTAGTTTAACTTTTTAAAATTTTCTTTTCGACAATACCTGAAGAACTTAATTTCATTGAAGCAAAGTATGAGTAAATCAGTTGAGAATCAAAAGGTTAATAAGATTTTTCATAATAAGAGCAAATCAAAAGGAGTTTAAAATGTTAATTTTAAAAGGTTAATTTTAAAAGATTGTAATACTTATATTATATTTTGACATTTTTAAAGAAGTTCTAATAATTTCAGATTTTTCACTGTACTACTTATTGTTAGTTACAACATTAAGAAAAAAATTGTTTATTTGATTAAATTAATTGAATTTGTTTATTTCTTTTAATAAAATATGTAAGTATTTACGTCAAACATATTTATATTTGACTTATATATTTATATTTGATTACATATATTCTTCAATGAATGAAAGAAATTAAGACAAACTGAATAAGTTAGTCAAATAAACAATTTTTTTCTCAGTGTTGCAAAGGATTTATAGCTACAGATATATCCAAAAGAATAATTTTTTTATTTAAATTTCTCTGCTTCGCTATAAATTTCATCTCAAATTACTAATTCTATTAGTAGTGACGATCACCGTCATTCAACATGATTATTGCCAGCTTCGCCGTGTCGAGAAAATGATACGACTGTTCCGCGCATTTAATTATTCTCGCTGGCAGAGCCATGTACGGTGATGTCGAGCGTTGTATACACAACGAGGATGAATCGCGATGACCGCGGCCGCACACACGTCGTGGATTCCGAATTCCGTGGGTCGTACGAAGTTCGTCCAATTTCCGCGCCGGAGTTTGCGCGAACCATCCCTCGTATGAATTTCCGATAAAACCGCAAATTTCCGCATAGAATCGTTTCGCCGCCGAGTATCTGGATACTACAGCCTTGCCCAGAAGGAGAAGGAGGTGGAAAATACACACCGAAGAAAAAAAGAGCCGACATGCAATAATTCTTTTGCCCCTCTCTCTCTCTCTCAAATACGGAACAAACAATACGCGCTCGGATTCGACATTATGCGCGAATAATTGATTGCGAGTGTATCGTACGAGCGTAATTCCGGCGTGAATGTCTCTTGCCGACGAAGGCTATTCCTTTCGCGTTCGAAATATTTCAAGCTTTGAAAATTATCGCGCTTATTCTCTTTCTTTTTTCCGCTAGTAATAGATACAAACTTATGGCTTTAAGTTATGGCAGATGTGACATCCTTTATTTTAATATATAATAATAGATTTCATTCTAAATATAATAATGGATTTACAGTTTTATACACAGAGAGATTTTGCTGAAGTATAAAAATTTAGAAAAATGCTGAAGTATTAAAATTTATTAGATATAGAAAATAATTTGTTGGACTATCAAAATTACTATGTAGGCTGCTGAAGCATAATGAGTAATCCCGCAAAAAGTTAGCTCGAGCGACTTATATAATTATTTTGATAGTTTAAATTATTTTCAAATTTTGATGCTACATTTTATATTTTGAAAACTATTCTTTTCTGATTGTAATACAAGAATTATTTGTACACTGAAAAAAATATAATCAATTTTAATAAATATTTAGTTGAATATTGCCACCTAATTTATTTATTAAATATAAAGATATATTTATTTGATACAAGTAATGTTAATTTGATTTAACAATCTTTTATTTTACTGAACAAATATTTATTTATTGTAAATAAATGTTTAGTTGGCAGTATTGAACTAAATATTTATATTAAAATATAAATATTTATATTAAAATTGACTATATTTTTTTTCAGTGTAAGTATTTTCTCAAATTTTATGAAATATTTTACAAGATTCTGAGCCTAATTTATAGCTTATTTAATCATAAAATTAATGTAAATTTAATTCAAAATTTTTTATAAAACTTTATTACTGTAGAAATGAAAATAAAAAGTTTAACAAGTTTTCATCTGGCACATTTATTAAATAAATGTGTTCCACGCTTCGGTAAAAATGTGTTAATGCTGGACAAAAATCCTGGCACTCTTCGCACGTACTTTCAATGCGCAGGAAAATACTCGCTTACCATTGAAACTGGCACTGTAATATTCTCCGAATTCTATTTTCCAATTTTAGTTGTCGGTCCAATCATATCTTCAATTAGCGAGTAATGAATGTCTCCCCGCATTCGCTTCTACATCGTCAGACTAACCAGTAGTCTATCATCGGTGAAATGTATCGATTTCATTCGCCGATGACTTCGGCGACACGAATATATAAAAAAGAAATATGAAGCCGAACTGAATCTCGTTAAACTGTCCTTTCCAGACGCGCTGTCGTGTCGAGATACGATCTTCCGTGGAAATTCTCGCGATTTTATCGAAATTCATACGCGACCAGCATGTGTTACATCCGCGAGAGAGCCGTTGTATCGGCAACATCCTATACAGATGTGCGATCTCATGTCCGCGTAAACCTTTTCGTCTCTAGCCGGATGCCAGCTGTCACAAAATTGAATGGATCACGAAAGATCGACGGGTTGTATATATCGAAATATCGGAATACGGTCATCAAATAATTCTCCTAGATGTCAACGCGTGTGATGCGAATAATTACCGGTGTCGTCAAAAAAAAACGCCGAAACTAAACCCGTCACGATTTTCTTCGTGCAATTCGTTTTCTCGTCTGTTCGAAGGTCAGAAATGTATGTATAGGGGACAATCGTAATGGTATTTATGGAAAACACGCTGTCCGGAAAATTGAACGCGAGGAAGAATGATGCGCACGAAAACGGCCGTACATTCATTTTCTGACACGCACGATCCCGACAGTAGTTTTAATTATCAAAGTAGCGGAAATTACGCCGATCTGTCGCTCTGAACCGCTGTAGAATATAAATTAATGGTAACATTATAAATATATTATATAATATTATTTAATTATTTTCTTTTTCCTTAATAATAAAATCTATGCATGATTATAAAATTATATAATTTTCTCTCATTGAGCAACCAACGATGAGCATCAAATTCAATAAGTGATGCAATTTCGTTTATTAATTAATTACATACCAAAAGCTGAGACGAATTGAGAAACGTAAGGCTTCTTCGCAACCTGAATTGCTGCGCTGTCTCTGAATTTTCATTGTGAGTGCCGTTCACCTGCAGGCATTTTCCGATGTTGAGCAATTGACAGAATAGCAGGAGAGTAACAATCGACTTCATCATTTTCTAGAGTATATTTGCGACGTGTGACACGTGGGATTCCTCGATGTCCGATTAGGTGACGTTGAACTTCGAAGCCAGCAAAGACTGGATTGGTTTGGAGGCATCATTTTCGTGTGTTGCGGAGACTGTTAAACAACCCCCAGCACAAATGTTTACATCGGTTCTCCGGGAATTGCCGGCGAATTGCTTGCGACGAGGTTTCGTGATTCGAGCCGTTCGTATATAACGTCGTTTATCCAGCGAGAAACAATTCTCACCAATCACGTGTGCGTAACGCATTGCGTATCCGGACGTAGTTTAATCAAATATTTGAAATCAGTGCGATGGCATGATTATACAACGCCGGACGAAATTGCGTGTAACGCGCCCCCGTTAATAAGTTAAGTTTGCAGACCGCGTGTTGATACAAGGTTGCTAAAAGTTACATCACGATGGGACCTCTTCGCACCTGTGTGTCGTGCGAATTAAATGTACGTCACAACGAGAGATGCTGTAATACATGAAAGAGCGAATGCGTGTTTGCCACGTATCTCGGTGGAGCTGCTTTAATCATTTGTGTCGCTGTTAAGAGTTATTAAAGCTACGAAACGAGCGTGTTTTAATTCAGTAAATTTCTGTCTTGATTTACATTTGAACAGCATAGCAATTAATGTTAAAAGAGAAATTACGCAAAGTTAAAATTAGTTTTAATTTTATGTAAAGCACAAGCAACAAGTAAATTCGATATTTGCTGTTGTTAAAGTTTACTGAAAATAAAGTATGTTATTTCTTTAACGTAAAAATATTAATATTTCAAAAGTTATGAATTATTGCATTTTATTTTGTATATTGCAGAATTCTGCATTGTAGAAAGACATTAAATTGCTTTGACAATTTTCTCGCTTTAATTTATCATTGCCACTTTCTCATTAGATTTTTAAAAATTCTGCTCAAATTCATATCCTCCAAAAAATATTTTACGATATTTATAGTACATAAATTTACATTGAATCATTCAAATACTTAAGATCCAATTTGACGAAGTTAAAGGTTTTTATTCCTTATTAGTTGTGTATTCACATTGACGATCCTAAGAAATCCTTTGTTTAATATCGATTACAATATTTTAGCCCCCTCTAAGTTTCATTATTTATTTAAAATGTTTGAGAATACTTGCTTTAAATTTAAATGTTACATTCTAGTAACCATACATTTTTTACAACGCTTGAAAATTCCTCTTAAAAATCCGCACGGCTCCCGTGAATTCTTTCGCAAATGGCCGAGTGCCAAAATGGGTTCGATGACTCTACGAACATCAGCAAAAAAATTTATATCACGTTGAAAAACCGCGAAAGGAAAATTGCGTTTACGCTCCATTTTCGTTATAATATCACCTTAATGTGGCACTAAGAATGAACAGATCAGCCCTTTACTGATGTCATGGAAGGAAGTTTCCCTCGATAAAAGCGGTAAAACTCCTGCGGTAGCTTCCGGCCTGAGCCCAAACCGAAGTCGCAACATGAAAAAAAAAGAGAGAAATGGAAAAATCAAATAAAAAAGACAATAAAGCCAATATCTTTCTCTTTAAGTCCGACTTTAGCTTTCCATATGGTATCTTCAATCGTAAGTACGAGCGAAGACTGTATTCTGCGAAATAATAACAATGTTGGTTTCTTTCAGACTTCCAAGGATTTTGTTTACAATGGAATAAAAAGTAAACTCTCTTGTCGATCGTACAGCCAAGAAGAAAAGCAGGAGAAGAATGTTTGTTTGTATTATACACATATACTTTATATTTATCATATTAATTGACCTTGACAAAGCAGAATTATAATAAAATAACAGTAAATGTTTTTCTGATTACAAATTGTACATTAAAATCAATAATTTTGAATTTAAATGCTTTTATTTCTCACAGGTGCAGATATACTTTTCTTTTTTTTCCCGCGGCCATAAGTCACAAAGAATTGTTCTAACTTTTGACATCATATGATCGACGGCGGCGGATATCTTATAGGCCTTTAAATGAATGATCTAGTAACGTAATAAAATCTTAGCGAAAATTTGTGCGAGGGCGGAACGGTTGGTCGGTCCATTCGTAAAGAAAAATGGCTAGCGGGTAACAAGAAAAGCGAAGTTTCGTTTTGCCACGAAAAGATCTCGAGCTCGTTTTTATCTTAGTAATCTCGTAATATCGTAGAATATCTTTCCAAGTCGGCACGAGTTCATGATACTGTCGCTAAATTAAATCACGACGGCCGTACGATCTCATAAAACTCACCCTCGTTATCTACACGAAATCAGACCTGCGGCTGAATTCAAAACAAAATGTGTTTCCCATGGTCGATTAAGCAACGTCCATTCATTCATGAATTCTTGCTCCAAAGAAAGAAACGAAGATGTGCAGCTTGACCAAAAACGAAATAAAAAAATTTATTCCTGAATGAAAACTTTCTTGATTTTCACGCTGTTCAGCCAAAATAAAATTCTATATACGGAAAAAACATCTTGCTGAAGTATCTAAAAATTTAGTTAAATACAGATGAAAAAATAATTTTATTAGATCATCAAAATAATTTGCAAGACTAAAATTCATCAAATAAATTATAAAGCTCTCAAGAATATAAATTCAAAAATTATAAAAATTAAAGGGCTATTTAAGCCATGCTGAATGTCATGATTTAATTAAATAATTTATTGACTAATTTATTGTTTATGTATAATAATTTGTACACTACATCTAGGATGGCTTGAATAATCCTCTAATTTTTGTAATTTTTGAATTTGTCAAAACTTTTGCAGCATTGTTCTTGAATTACCTACATAACATTTTGATGGTCCAATAAAATTACTTTTGATGTATCCAGCTAAAGTTTTAGATGCTTCAGCAAAGTCATTCTTTCCGTATATAAAAAAAGAGGACTTTTCTATCTCATATCTGCATATTATTGCAAAGGTTATTCTAATTTATTATGCAAATAAAGAAAAAAGAATGATGCATTGCAGAATTAAATCGTTTCGCGAAGACTTCGATTAAAGAACTGCAATTGTGCGTTGTTGTTGACAACGTGGTAGAAAACACTTCCGCTTTGATCATTTCTTTATATTGAGAGAGGTCGGATTGTATACAATGCAGAAAAGTGGTGGCCAACTAAAAATAAATGGTTACGTAACAGCGCGCAGGGTATTTCTAAAACAAAAGAAGACGTACGCGAGGTCAGTTTATCACGCTGGTCAACAATAGTGGTCGGAAGATCCGTTTCCACGGCAGTTGTGCCGCTTAAAGCGAAAATTGAAAAAAATACCCGTCGTTCATCAGCACCTTAGAAGTGGCTTGAAATGAATGATAAAGTGCCCGGAAGCCGAAAGTGAAACGAAAACTTCTGCTTTAATTTTTTTAACATTTTGTTATAAAACCTCTCCGACAAGCTGACGTTATTTATCATCATTTTGACGCTAAACTGGCATCTATAATGTCAAAATAACAATAAACAACAACTTGTTTGCTGAGTTGCTTTTTACATAATTACATACCATTTATTAACAACTGTCAAAATATAATAGACAGACTTTTCAGGCTTGATGCAGATTGATAATAATTACTTTTCTCGTCGATTATAATTGATGTTCAAACAGTAATGCATTAAACCTGCTTTGTGAATCAAAAACTAGCTCGTCGCTAATCGGTATTTTTTTGAATAATCTCTAAAGAAGATAATCGATGGGAATTGATTTGTTTCCTATTACATTGCCTCGACGACGGGCAAACAAGAATATATACGCGAGGAGGGTGAGTTTTATTACATCGTCTTGTAATTTAATTCTGCGGAATCCGCAGCAATGGACATGTGAACTAAGCTAAAGGTCTTATCTACTCTATAAAAGATTGAGCGGTTATAGTTACTCTGAACTGGTGCTTTAACAATTCACAATAAAAACAAAAATTCGAGGACAATCAATTCTTATCATTTCTATTAATTCTTATCAATCAAATGCCAGTTGAGCCTCATCTCGAGACTTCCTCCCTTAAAACAAATTTTCAAAGCGTCAACAAGAGTTTTCGATTTAACTGCAATAAAAAATAAAAAGCTCTTTGTAAACTAGAACAATTGATGTAAAAAATTTTACATAAAAGGATATCATGTTCTATAAATTCGAGTATTCGATAGGTTGGAGATCTTTGATAAAAAATATATGTATATACGCGTAACGGAAATGATAGTGAATTGATTTGCTGTAACAGTTCTCATCGATTCTATAGCGAACATATTTTCTATATTATCTCCAAAATATCTGCAACCTTGAACTCTTATATCGAAGACTGATGAAGCACTATCTTTTCTTGCTGTGCGATAGCACAAGCAAGGTAAACCTTGAATAGCGTGATCCTATTTTTTATGTTGGATTTATTTATCTAATGTAATATCATGATTTTCGATTTCGCTCTTCTTCGCAAAAATCTGTTTTGTCGGCTTTTTATTCCATATGATATTAAAATCTTGAGCTTTTCGAAAAGCCTGCGGTTATGATTGCGGCTAAAAGTCCGACATGATTTTTTCGTAACGTTCAAAGCAAATTATTTTTGAATGATTAAAAGCCAAACACAATGTTTATGATTTATTAGGTGTACAACTTTGCTTCCGCCGTTTTTTTTTCCGAAATTCGAGACTTTAGTAAAAAACTGGTTATACATTTATAATTCAAAGTATTGTCCATCGCTGGCCACTACTTTCTCCCATCTTTCGGGTAGCGTACGAATCCCGCGTCGAAAAAACTGGTCATCTTTTGAGGCTATC
>Ga0157364_1001276_pt1 | contig 20949 bp, 8 predicted proteins | sample AttsexASBM2_FD_111476 | JGI IMG/M metagenome (GOLD analysis project Ga0157364, IMG submission 111476) | Fungus gardens microbial communities from leaf cutter ant in Ribeirão Preto, State of São Paulo, Brazil - Atta sexdens ASBM2 | ecosystem: Host-associated > Fungi > Mycelium > Unclassified ...
GTGTGTGTGTGTGTGTGTGTGTGTGTCGGTCGAATATTATTTTTGATATAAAACAATGAAGAGATATTAGGTATTACATTTGCCAAATGGATTTTCATGTCATTGAAAAATAACATTACTATAATGTTTAATAGATAATTTTCATGCGTTCAGATGAGAATAATGCGTTTTGAAATCGAGTCGAATTACATTAAAACTTGCTTCTCTCGCAAATGGTATCGCAATGGCAACTTGATATCGTTATCTTAATAACAGTCAATGACAGCAAGCATGCAAAATCGATCAAGTTCATGTTCGTCTATACTTTTGCGTGACGTAATTATAATTGGGTACCTAGGTTAATTGTATATAACATTTATTCAGTCACGACGATCATATTTTTTGCGCGAGGTTGCCTCTGTGAGAATCAAATATCACGGCAAGCCAATTATCAAGCTCTTCCATAATGAAATAAATGAGTGGCCGGGAACTTCATAAGTATTTGAAAATTGTAATTTCAATAATATTATCAATAATATTTTGTTTCTTTTTAATTTTCATTTATAATTATTCATTTATATATATTCTATAAAATAATAAAGACAAAATATAATTTTGAAAAAAAATATTCTTTTTTATATTAATTGGTAAAAATTAGTAAAAAATTATTTTATTGTTGATCGGTGAAATCGATGTGCAATCATATAACAATGATAGAATTATCTCTTTTGCTTTACATAGCGTAAGATAAAAATAGAAAAGTTTTTTTTCCTCATGATTTTAGCGCAATAGTAGTGATTTGATTTTGTCAATATTATGCAATAACAATAGATAAATCCATATTTATGTAAAACAGTATAATTAAAACATTTTGTAATTTATATTATAATTTACATTGACTTGGAGAAATTGATAATGCGATTTCTGTTTTGTCACAAAAGACAAATTATAATTATCTTATAATTATCAATTTATATTCATTATTAGAGATTCAATGAATTTTGAGACATTTACTTACTTGTCTTGTTCTTCTATGATCTCGTGTTTCTTCAAATTCCAGTTTTATCGAAATTATAGTAACGAACTTGCGTTAGAGACAAGTAATCAGTCAAGCATATAGAAATGACAGGGACGTCGAAGCAACCAACTGAATACTGATTAAATCCTGACTCATAAAAGTGCAAATGCCCAGTGAGGAAGTTTAATGACACCCTCCGCTTGTTCGTTCGTTTGTTCTCGCGCAGATTGAGACATGCGAGCACTGAGGAATAAATTTATGTTGTGTAGACAATAGGAGGCAACCGTGTCTGAAGTAATGAAATTTTAATCACTGTCAGTTTGACGTCTGACAACATGCTATCATTCGCCTTAGCGTTAGATACGGTGAAAGTATAATGAATATCGATAATACGACATTTTCATGATATTTATATTGTGTTCGCTATATACAAGATGAAATTATTTAGGACTGCAAAACATTCTACATATTAAGTATAACAATGTCTATCGATTTATACAGATTGAATAATTTTCAATTAGCGTTCTCTGTTACTCTATATATTTCTAAAAGTAATAATACGGGTAGAAATTGATATGGATCAAATGAAAGGAGAGAAATGTTTCAGTTTTTGTGTGAAAATGCTTTTATATTGTATTATGACAAAAACGAGATATCCGTTTTAATATGGAATAGTTTGGTAACAAAAAGTAAAAATTAATTGTTTTATCTTTCTTCTAAAAGGATTACTATTTGTTTTCAATTCAATTATTAATATATCATTGTTCGTCGTAATATTCTTAATTAATTTAAACATATTAAAAAGTATGTAATTAATTATGCGCAAATTCGTAGCTGCTAGTTTATCTAACATTTAGTATGATTAAGTCAGATTTATTAAAATTCCCAAAAAGGAAATAGAAGAGATAAAATTGCACTTTTATGACTGTGAAATGTTGAATTTGGTTTGAAATTTCCAAAGTATTTTCAAATAACTGTGACTAAGAGCATAAAGATTTTCTTTTGTGTAGTAGTTGCTGCCGTGTAAAAATTTGATTTAATAAAAAAATTTTAGAATTAATGTAATTTTGTGATGCTATTTTAAAATTTGATAGGACTGCTGTGAGACTCTGCTAAGAGATATCGATAAATCTCTATCAAGACTTTGTTATTTAATTAGTCGTGTAATTCGAATGTAAAACGGAAATGAGCAATGTTACTAATAGGGCGTGATTGGAAACAGACGGGCGAGATAGAATATCATTTCATTTCAGAGATAACAGACGTGGAATATCCATTCGAACACATTTGCGAATCTCATCCGACAGACGGCCTTATTACATAAAGTTCGGCGACGCATCTCGAACTGTTTGCTATGGAACACAGTGAAATGTTGTCATTCTGTGCGACAATGTTCCCAACTTGCCGCGAATGTCACCAAGCTTGATGAAAGACGAGAGTTTACGAGTAAACTTCAACCCGAAACTCTGTATAATCATCCGACCTCACTCTTAAGGTCGCCTATCAGTCGCGGACTCGCTTGTCTGTGAATTATTTCGCGTAATTAAAAGCCTATCATGATGCGATAGTTTGAACTTTTGTCGGAAAAATTTTATCATAATCGTACACACAATTGACTCTTATTGATCTTTTTGCATCAAATTATAATAGCTTAATCTAATATTCTGTACATGTATATAAATTTGATTTTTGACGTCTTTTTTTAATACTGTTTTTATTTTTATGCGGAAGAAAAAATGTACTGCCATTAAGAATTTTCTATTCTTTTACGTCATGTTTGTTTTACTTTATCGATGTTATTTGACCGCGAAAACTATAATAATAATAATCGTCTTTCCTTTTCGCTTGCAGGGCGCTATATTGACGACCATGCTGGCGACGCGGAACTTTTCCAGTAAGTATGATGCACAGGGTAAGTACCTCCGGCCCTCTTCAGCGCTCTACACGGACCACGACAGACAGTACTTTTATATCTTCCGTTAAACTTTACATCTCCATATCTCTGTATACATTCCTTCAACAACCCACATAACAAAATTATTTCTCTCCCTTTTTTCCTGTCGTTTATTCGTCTTGCACTCTCGTCACATAGAAAAACTATTCATCTGTCTTTTCGCTCTTTTCGAGAGGTGCTTTATAATGCAGTTGTGCAGTGTCGTCATTATTAAATACGTTATTTTATACCAACACTGTAACACGTGAACTGTCAATTTTATCTTGACATTTATGAGAATTAATACAAAATCTTGTTGCACATTAAGTTCTATTGTATTGACATTTTTTTTTTCTTTCTCGTAGAAACGACTGCAGAATGGAGCATCTGTGTATATCTTTGCTCGTGCACAGAAATAAATTAGAGCCCTATCTTTGACAACCCCTTGTATTAAATGATCGAAGGAGCGAGGTTGAGCAAGGAATTAAAAAGTTATAATAACAGCATGATAATTGACTCATGGATAATTGACTGTATCGGTTATCCGAAAATTATTGTCCATACGAGTTTCATGGCTAATTAAACAAATAATCATATTTTATCCTCGCTCACTCGGCATGGTTATCACGATATGATGTTCATCCCTACCTATTTCGTATACTTTATATAGTCGATGCACATGGCTCGCACTTCATATCCTGCAAGGACTGTGGCACGTTACCCAGAGCGCAAGAATACAATTAGTTGTTTATATTGGACATATATATGGATTTATTTTATATCGTGTAACATAATTTATATCACTCTCGTTATAAAGACAAGCAACTATCCCAAATTTTAATCCTTTCATTGCAGTATCATAATGTTTTTTTAAAGTTGCTAGTAGCAAAAATTGTAATTGTATATTGATCACTTCTATTGTATCCACGTATAAATGTGGTGCAAAGCAACATTTATATTAATAAGAAGATATGTTTATTGTTTATGAAACTATTTCCAACATTCAAATATTTGTATATAAAGTATATGAATAATGAAAGGATTAAGAAAATATGTATGTTTACAATTGAGAAGTAAGGTATTGAATTCCACGCACATACACGTTTCTTGCGAAACGAAAATTCTGGGTAACGCAAATTGTCGTCGCAGTGGACTCAAGCAGTTTTCTCTTTCATCGAATCGCCATCGTTATCATTCCATTGAAAAATAATTTGATACAAGCTAGGCAAATCATTGGATTATCTTGTGTTTCTTCAGAACATTCTTTCAATCGCTATCGTATCAATCGTTTAATATATCGTGAGTGATCATTTATCGTAAGAATTACAACAGCACCCGGGTATCTAAAAATTTAAATCAGTTATATCCATTGTGCATCCGCTTAAACGTGTTTATAACAAATTTTATCGTCTACACAAAATTTTTCATTGAAAATCGCTTATCCAGAATTTTTTATTTATTTCGACAAACTTTTTGCCTAAGCTTGTTAAGGAATAATACTTATATAGAAAACGAAGTTATTGATACTGTTATATTATCGAGATGTCTTCCCCATTATCATTAAAATTAGATTTTATAATAATTTTTTAAATCAATAATTTAAAAAAATTAGGGACACACATACTTGAATTAGAATTTTATAATTGGTAAAAAATGCAAATCTATACGCACATTTTATGTTCCGTATTTAAAATGGATAATAATTGTTTTGTCTCGATGTTTTACTGATTTTTATCGATTCTCGAGAAAAACCATACGTAAGAAATGTAGGAAAATGTGAAAATAATCGGACAATCGTGTCGTCATAATAATGTTTAATATCTGAAAATTGAATTTTATTAATCACTTATCACGACGCAAACGAGTAGTTTATACGAAATCTCCAACTACACGGGACGTATTGAACTTACTACAAAGCTGGTGAGAGTCAGCGCAGAATAATCAATTAAGTCAATTCGATCCATGTTGTTTCAAAATAGACTACATCAATTATTTCTATTTTTCGATTATCGATTTCTTAATGTTGTGCGTTAAGAATTATGATTGGAACGAAGAAATTTTAATTAGAAAGATAATTGGGATAAAAAGATGAACCAATCGGAATTAAGATTTGATAAAATAGTAACGCAACAACAATAACTGTATTATTAGAAATGATTTTATGAATGTGCAAAGAAAATAATTATGCTAAATTGCGACTTTTAAAAATTAGATATACCGCGAATATAAATATTTAGCGAAATTCTGGAAATTGGAAAGATCTATGAAAGGCGAAAAAATTTCAACGGATCGAAACGAAAAATAGTTCAACTGTTTCGGTCCACTAGCGAGATTCCCCTATGAATGAGTGTACGTTTTATTAATGTTGATTATTTCCATATGTTTGTGTCAATAGTTTCCAAACTTTTCATTTTTTCATCTTTATAATTATATATGTTCTGTCTCTCTCTCTCATTTTTAGAGAAAAAAAGAGGGAGAGCGAGAGACAGAGAAACAAGCAAATATATTGTAAACAAGGTTTTTTTCAAAGGTTAGATAAATAATGGAGAAGTATTTATAGTTCTGTTAATTAATATATGGAGTATAGAAAAATTCATTCACAATTAAAATTATAAACAATTGCTTAATTTTTCTTTTCTTAAATTAAATTAAATATATCAATTATTATATTTTCAAGTTTAATATATCATTTTTTTCTGAAAATATTTTTAGTTTGGAAACTCTTGATCATCGGATTGGACACAACTCTAAATTTAGAATAAATTGCGCTTTTTGACCCTTATTCGTGCTAAACATATTTGACATTCAAAATATAATAAATGTTTAGAAAATTAAAATTAATTTTTAGACACTATTGATATCTTGTCATCGATTTATATAAAAATATCGGATATTACATAGATCATCGTTGTATTCTTTCTTCTTTAAAGATTGATAATAAATTATAATAAATTACATTGTTAGAAATGTGATAATAAATAATCATTAAGTATGAACACACGTGAATAAAAATGTTAAGAAAGTATATTTTATAATTTGTATATTTTATAATTTATGAAATATACATTTAGATTTGAATGAACAATATTTAAATTTGTATTTTTACAAAGTATATACATAAATTATTACAAAGGTAGTAAAATATATGTAGAAATTACAAATTAAAAAAGAGAAGGAAATTTTTTTAAATAAGCAACATTCTCAGTTGTGATTTGTGCTGCATCAGTTTCAGTTTTTACATAAAAATGAATCTACTCTTTTAAGAGACGAGTGCAAATATGGGTCATTATAGGCATTGCATATATGTATACATATATGTATATATACACATCTACTATTTGCTCGAATAGCGTAAATACATGCGGATTCCACACCCGTATAATAGTTGTTTGACAGATAATATGTCACGTTATGTATGGCATATGCATCTATACATATATATATGTACATATGTAGGTACATATATGTATAGACAACCGAAGAATATCCCTAGAGTGTGCCTCGACCCTCGCCCTTCGCCCCTCTTTTTAGATTGACAAGTAGCTAAGCATCTTGCATTAGTAGATTCGATGATACACGTGTACCATATATCTGTATAACACACGTGCGTTTTATCTTTTACAATCGGTGTTAGAGTATGTACATATACGTATCTATGTCTATTTTTGTAATTTTTAATGATATTTCAAGGATATGCTCACATATTTATATAGAATGTCAGGGGTAGTTTGCGTAGTTTGTCGCGGATTGCTGGATTAAATACAATTACACAAATCGAAGATTATTTTGGATCGAGAATTTACACGATACTGAAAAATTCTGCAAAATCTTTAGGTGAAAATTTCCTATTGTGACAAAAAATTAATTTATCTGTTTCGGAAAAGTTAAAACATGATATGATTAATATTTATGTTCAAATAACATTTGATATAGGATATGCCAGATTTTTCTTTTGTCTTGCTGCAAATGAGAATTAAGACTGTGCAGTTTATAGTTTGTACAACACTATATGGTTGTAGATAAACGTGAAATTTTTTATCTACAGAAACACCTCGGTTAAATTTGGATTTTTTTTTTTTTTAGTTCTATTGTATTTCGCAATCTTATAAATAAACAATTATTTGCAATTTTTGTAAATTTTATACAAATTGTTTCTAATATTATATAAAAAAAATAATGTACGTAATAATAGTTCATCGATTTTTCAGAATATCTTATATCTCGAAGTATCATTTTTGCGATAAAAAATTTTTTTGTCACGAGTTATTTCTTAATACTACGATCTTATATACTGTGACGGAAAATTGTTCTCGAGTGAGATGATACTTTTTTTATTTACATACGAACGGCTGTTCTCTTTCACACGCCCATCCTCGTTCTACATTCGGCGCGAATCTTTCTTCGAGCGACTGCGAAACAATTAACTCTCCGTCTTCTCGTGTCTTCAGTTTTCTTCTAATGCCCTTCTTCCTACCTTTCTTCCTCCCTTTTCTCTCTCTCTCTCTCTCTCTCTCTCTCTCTCTCTGTTTCTCTCTCGTAGAAACCGTCGCCAAAGCTCGAACTTTGACTTTAATTAAATTTATTTCATCGCCTTGAGCCGACTCTCGAACTGTAAGCTCTTCCAGCTTTTCCGCGCTTCCCTCTTGGCACGCGACTTCATTCCCCACTTCGGATTTACCTTTTGAGAGAGGGAGAAAGGCTATTATCCTGAGCTTCTGGCACACTTTATTATGGAAATCGGCTTTAAGAGCTCCGCGACAAACTCCGGACGAAATACAGATCGAGAGCATCGATAGTTTGTTTAGTCGAATTGCTTTTCATGTCATATCTTGATCGAGACAGCTTATGGTAGAAAAATCTTGCAAAAATAATAACTGTCGAAAATCTATTTAAAGAAACAATATTACATTTTATATCACGCATTAATAAATTTGATTGGGCGGTGAAAAGCTGATGTGAAAAACGAGCTTAACTTTCGATTCCATTTCGATACCCTGGGAAGCAAGTGAAAAATGAAAAAGGAGTGTCTATCACTATCGAGCGTATATATTTAAATTTCATTTAAATCTCACGCGATTGCGTCGTCTGTGATCTAAAACAAACATATGGAATTGGCACACAACGTTCTTCCCAAAACCAATCGTTACGGATCAATTCCACGTGATTCTCTGCTTTCGTCAGTAGATGCGATTTTGAAGAGAATTTTTTATTCTCTTAATCTCGCGATGAAGTCTATGTCAAAGCAACCGTATGATAACATTTACTGAATTGTTATGCTAAAGATATTAACATCGTTTCAATAAAATTTATATTTTTTCTTTTCTAAACTATTTATCGATTGTCTGTATTATTTGATTTATTATCGGATAAGGTAAACTTCTAACAAAATTGATTCGACAACAATTTGTGAAATTAATTCAAGTATCTTTTTAAATAATAATAAACTTTTATAACTTTATTAATTGGAGATCGGAATGATATGGATATTTAATGCAAAATAAAATAATTTATTTTTAAACTTAGGTAGCATCCCAAATTACATTCGTGAAAATCGCCACATTATGAAACATGAAATCTTGATTATGTCGTCAATTGTCATTCTTTACAAATAGATCGTTCATGTAAAGCTCAGTTGATTTCGATAATTCGTGACAACTTTTCCTTCCCTTTCTATAAAGCAGTAATAGTGTCGACGATAATTACCGGAAATTACAATACTCGTATATTATCATAAGAATTTCCGCGCAGCATTTCATAATGGATCGCGAATTGCATTTCAGATCTTACGACATAGATCATAAATCCTTTGCAAAAGATCGATCGATCGACTCGCAGACTCATTCATTATTCTCCGATTGCATATTCACACATCTTAAGTTCTCGTTGCTCGTATTCTCTCCAAAGCAATAACCACTTCATTAATACATATTAAGGGAAACATTGTCTCTGCGCAACGAAAGAATACGAAATCTTACTTTCATGACACGATACGAAATATATTATATCCTACATATATATAAGGACTTTTCCATAAAGAGCACACCTGCGTACCTTACAAGTCTATGTATTTCTTGTTGCGATGTATAAATATTATAGATTGTAACAATATCATACTTAAAATTTGATTTATATAAAGCTAATCTAACACGATTTTTTATTCATTCGCGTGTATACATTAAAAATATAATTTAATATAATTTAATAAAATCAAAAATAAATTATATGATACGCTTTTAATGTAATTTATTGATAAAATTACAGTCTGGATTTCATGCTAATTCAATTTATATCATGTTTTCCGAGAGCTATAAAGCAAACGTTTAAATCAAGAGTGAGCATTTCTCACGACCATGAATTTTAGGCGCAGTATAAATTTATGTATTTCTAGCCACGTGTATTTCTACCACGAATGGCAGAACTGCGCGAATTACGTATGGGTTTATGAATCTCAAACTACGCATAGAATCTTCTCGAGGGTTTTCGGAATCCATGAATTCATAAATTCTCAAAATATAAGCGGCTTTGCCCGTCTGCCAATATCCTCCGTTGAGAGAATGCGAGCAACCAGCATTGACGAATAAATCTCTCTCTCTTTCTTTTTTTCTTTCTACATATCTATTTATCTTTACCTTTATCTACTGATACTATGACTGATTTTTTTGACGAAGGTAGACCGTAGCGCGCGAAATGGGTCGGAGGTGCAAAATGGATGCGCTTTATTCTTGCGACGATTTTTTTCGGTGCTTCTATTCAACTTGATAATAGAATAGGATTCGAGTGATAAACAATATATCATGCACACACGAGTTCTCGGATGTACACGAGACGTTATACACAATATATAATGGATATTAGATCATGAGGGACGATCAGTTCACGAGAGTTCCGGCTGAAATCGAATTTTATCTCGAAAAAACTTTGATTAAAGAATATTTACTAAATTTGTCTTAAAAGTTTATTTTTTTAATATATAAAAATAAAAAAATTTTTCTATTTTTAGAACTTTAGATAAAATATCCTATATATTATAATTATTAAAAAAATTTATCGCTTATTTTACAATAATGCTCAATTTTTTAAAAATTAAAATACTATTATGATATTTTATTCCATTTATCATATTCCTATAACGATAAAGTTCAATTACAAGGATAGGTTTTGATTGTTAATGAAAATAATCCGCAATGAAGGTACGTTATATTGTTATTTAAGCCGAACCGGTTGAATGTTTCAATGTTCTTTTATTCGGCATAAGAATGAAATTCTTCATGCAGAGCAGACATTAATCCGGCTTGAAAACGCTGGATCTCCATACGAATCATCGTCCCTCTCTTGGCATTCTGGCATGCTTTCGTTTTTCGATTCGCTAATTCGCGCGTTAACTATTCGTATGTCGTTCTTTGACTCTCTCTTTTTGCTTATGCTTTTTATGCGTTTATATCTTGCACGAATGCGTTTGCACATTATACGTGTCTCTACATGGCTTGAGTATTCGCACTAAATGCTCTATCTTTTTTTGCCGAGTATATATTCTCATTCCAGCAATAATTTTAAAGGGAGACATTATCTCTTCCAAGCTATTGCAACTAGATTTGAACTAATTTGTTTAGATACCGAAAATAGATGTTAATATTAAAATAAGATGTAGATGTTTTTTTTCTTGCGATCATATTAAAAAAATAAAATTTAGTTATTTCTCAAATTTTCAACTGTTTTAGGAACTGTGTTTATGTAAATATAGGTACGAATTCTCAAATAATTTTGATCAATGTGTTGATCAAATAATGTTGATCAAAAAAGTGTAAAAAATGTCTTGATTCCGATAGCAATTTCAGTGAATTGATACACAGAGCTAGAGAGTCGCAAATATTCGTCGACTTTTATGTGATAAAAATACATGCAAAAGATAAAGATTTCGTTACTGATCAGATGATTATTACTGCGCGAATTTCCGATCGATAATCTGGGAATAATTTCATTTTCATATACCAGTTCCACTGCTTTTTCTTCCGTATCAGTTTGTCTTTTTTATTAATTCATATCGTCAAACGAAAAGACGGGCTGATTACATTTGATATCCTGAGAATCGCGCTTATTTAATTTTTTAAATATTAAAAATTAAATTGTTTCCATACATCGTTTTTATATGTATGAAATAAAAGAAAGTTAGACACTAATTTATTAAACAGAAGCGTTTTATATTCCAAAATGAATGTCTCTAAAGTTCTTAGTAAGTAATTAAAAGAGATTTATATAAGTTAGTCTTTATTTTCCATTAAGTTCTTCTAAAATGAAGTAATGCTTAGTATTGTCTTGCAAAGCTTGTCAACTTTTCCTTAGTCGGAAACGAAACCAAAGTTACTTTTGTGACGAATTTCGTCTCTTTTTTCTTTTCAATTTCTTTTAATTTATGTGCGTTTAAAACATAATTTCTATCACAAATTGAATGAAATCGTTCTGCAGTCCGTATCACAATTTATTCTTCATGTCTTGAGCGTGTATTTTAACAACAAGACGATGTGGTAGAAGTCGCTAGTTAAATACTTGTTTCGGTATATTGAATTGCATGTGTTTACACTCTGTCTTGCATTTTTTAATACTTTATTGGCTCATCCAATTCTCGGAAAGTTTCCGAAGAGTTTAATACAACGATACATTTATTTTCTGTCCCTACATAAAATATCTATTTGTAAGTGACGCTTTCGTCAAGCACAGTTTGTATGTATCTATAGAATTCTGAAGGTATGATTCCATTAGATATACGAAGTGGGATTATATTCGTTCGAATATTAGGAAGATAAATTGACGATACAAGTCACATGAATGAAAACAGTTTATCACAGCATGAACGCATTCACTTCAATGTTTGACTTTTGCGTTAAATCTTTTTCTGTCTGTTTGTCTTGCCTGATTCGCTCCGTCTTCCTTTGGAATGGTTATTTCCATCATATCCAATCCAGCGCACAATCCGATTATATGTACATATATCTTAATCCTCAATGCTCTTTAGCTATTTGATTACTATTTTTGCATTGTTCATAAATTTGTTCTACTCATTATTTTATTTTAATTTTTCTTAAGAATTCCTATAATACGTATAATACGTATTTGCAAAATACGGCAAACACTTGTTTTAATTCTGAATGTTGAAAACATGAATAATTAATTATTTATTTATATAGTAATATTAAGAATAAATTTTACAACTAGATTAAAATAATTAACGAATACAAATCACACTTGTTAAGACTAGAATTTGGAAGGAACATGAAATATCTAATTGTAAAGAACTGTAAACAATATGATATTCAAAAAATATAAAATTTCATATTTTCTTCTTTTATATCATATATAAATAAAAAATATGTATAACATATATAAATATATACACGCGAGTTTCTTCTTTAGGCGAAAGAAAATGTATTCTCTTTTGTAAACAAAAGTTATGACGTATAAAAACGTAAGGTATGAAATTGAATTACGAAAGATGTAGAAGAAAGATTGTACATAATCACATCGAAACGAAAATATATCGTTCGATCAAAAATCGGTAATTATTCGTTATTACAACGTCAATTGTATTGAACGAACGACCGATGAATTTGATTTTATTTTTTATTTCAATATGCACAAATTAACAACAAATTACAGCAGTAATAACTTGATTGCATTTTTTTTTCGATAGACGTTTATAGAAAGAGAAGATATTTGCTTAGTTTGTTTATTTCTATTTTTTTTAAGCGACAAGCCAGTTTCAAGTTAACACTTGGCATCAAGCGAACTTGCCCTTTTTAACTTTTGCATTAAGAAGAGCTCTCGATGTTCCTTTCAAACTCAAGCTTTGTATTAATTATGTCACAGAGCACATTTAAAATAGAGAAACGCTCTCAAGATCATTTCGAAGCGAGTACACATCAGGCAACGCGGATCCAAATAAATATTCGAAATAAATATTCCTTCTAATCCATATCCTCATTTCAAGATCGTTCCATTTTATGTGTATTCTCTATAATCTCGCTTTTTATCTTTTTTTCTCTTTTTCCTATCTTATAATCTTTGATAGTACTACTTTTGTTTTACTATTTCTTCCTCTCGTCATTTTTCTTTCGTTTTCACTTTCCCAATGTCGATTTACTGAAACGCTCTGCGCACTCCAGGTCGAAGCATTATCACGAAGAAGGGTGATGGCTCTCAAGTGAAGGAATCCACCGACAGCAGCACAACGATCGAAGACGATGATGTTAAAGGTAGGAGATCCCCATCCTTTTTATGTCTCTCTCTCTCTTTTTTTTTCATAATTACAAAACGCGTTGAATTTTTTTAACAGTGATTATTATAACGAATTAATTGTAGGCTATCAATGCGAAAATGAGTGCTTAAAACGGTTGATCTTCACGATTGCGATTATAAACACAAGGAATAGAATGGGATAGCTTATCATATCGTATAAATATTCGAAATCTTTTTACACGGATATTTAATGACTTTTATACCCAGAACACGCGAATAGTTTCTTATATGATATCGCCAATAACATTTCGATAAGAAATCATTCGTGCAATTTCAGTTGTCGTAACGAGCACTTGTTTAAAGCCGGTTGGCATCTAGCTATTAAAGCACGTCGCCGTTGTGCTCGAAAGCTTGGATTGAATTATGATAGCGATTCCGTCGCCATCGCGGCGGTATTGTCGTCACGCGAGCAGAATAATCGGTGATAGTTCCAGTAACAATAGTCCGATGTACAAGTTCTTAGTTCTCGGCAATGATTCACAACATATATCTCTTTACTGCGTGCTCGTTATGAGAATTTAATGAGAAACTTGACTACAGGCGGAGAAACTGCAGCTTGGTGTTCGCGACTTATCGTACCATGTAATATAAAGATCAACATTGCTCTTAAATTTGATGATGATATAGCTATTTGAAGATCTCATTTCTATTTGTCGAGCTTTGTTGTATTCAAACATCAAGTTGGATTTTGTGAAAATTTTATATTTTATTATTTATATTTAATTCAAATAGTATTATCTTGTGAAATTTAATTGAAAACAAAATTTAATTGAATTTCATCGACTGATATCAATAACTATTAAAGATACGTACGGCTGTCTGAAAAATGTCTGGGATGTTACAGAAAGGATATTCGATTCAATTGAATCAATTATTTTTCTGATCTTTTTTTTGTTTGATGCAATGTCACGTATTAACGCCACGTTTATCGCAGTTACTGCGGGAGATTAACTTACATGGACGTTCTTATGTATTGCGCATAAAAGTAAAGAGCACGAGCGCGTATTGATCCCTCATTAGAGATACTCCTCTCGTTCTCACGTGCAAGTCGATCGTTGGATCGACGATAGCTCGAGTAGTTAAATATCCACTCGTTGCTTATCCTCTGGCTTATCCTCTTTCCACCCTGCGTACACCTGTGCTCCGATTATTATAATACGCTTGCGGTTATGCCGCAAAGGTAAACCTTTCATGGAAAGATTTAGGAACATCAATTGCAAAGATGATTTAAACTTATTATTATTTGAAACAAAAATTGATATAGTTAAATTACGAGAATGTAAATGTAAATATTTGTAGATACTTGATATCATACTTGATTATATTGAGAAAAAGTTTGAGAAGATTTAGTTATTTTACAATGTTTTATAATGTGTTTGTGTCGGATTTCGTTGAATGTTTCAAACCAATATAATTTAATTTTATTGGCACAATATTATTTCTGTGTGCGCTGATTCCTTTATTATAATAATATTGTATATCGTAAGGTGTACTCTCGGTCGCAGATCCTAAAGTTTGTCCCTTCCTCCTGGTCCGTAGAAAAATCGATCTTGCCTTGATCTTTCTCTTTGCCTCTGTAGATATTTTTGATTATACACTTGTCGATCGATCTCTTTCGTGTTTTATTTGTCTTCCGTCTGTTCGCGTTCGATCGCACGTGTACGTTCTTCAAAATTCACCAAAGATATCCATACACAGCGAAAAGCAAGACAGTCAATATATAAATATAAGAAATTTGATTTGGGATATTTCTATAAAATTACACACACACACACACACACACACAGAAACTTTTATTTAAATTGTATTTCAATCAGAGTATCTAATGTTAATAGTTTAAGTCATTAAATTTTATCGATTATGTTATTGCTGTGTATTGCTTTTCCTTATAAAAGTATCATACTGACACGATATACAAATGACACTTCACGTCAGTATAGTTTGAAATTTATAAATAGTCGTATCTAGTAGTAAGCATTAGCGCGAAGTATATTAAACGTATTTTACATATCGACCTAATATATATAGATATTGAGTCTACCTCGTTTCTACATTATCATCTTCGAATCTGTCTTCTCGTACGAGCTATCTTTCAAGTTCCTGACTAACTCTGGTAGTCGATGTTTCTCGCAACTTCTCTATCGTGTGCGATGATGCCCTCCCTGTTCTGACACACTTTCTGACACAACACGCGTACGCAAAACATGTGACAGTGCATCCCAAAGCTATCTTCTCTCACTTTGCGAACACAATTCGTGGTACGCAAGTCAGGTGTAATCGATAGTTATCAAAATATGCTTTACAACGCAAATGTCGTTATGTTGCATGTTCATGAGAAATCATAATGTATCGTACAGACTACAGCTCGTTAAAATAAAAGGAATTTTTATTTAATTAGCGCGGAATGTCAGGTATATAAGATTTGCATTTTAATACATTCTTCATATTTTTCTCAGTTGTAATTATCTCTGCAAATTTGAATTCGCGTTATTTTTCGAAAATTTTGAGGTATCTTTATTTCAATTTAATACTCATATCGATCAGATCTCATCTGTTCTTTTCTTTCGCGTATCCGAAGAAATATATATTTGTCAAATTTTTCCCGTTCCTACATTCTCTAGAAAAGTAGAATTCCTTTAAGAAATTTTGATAGAAACATAGGATTGTACTCTCGAGACACATTCATCCGTTTCGTATTTTGTTGATATAACGTACGATCAAACACATTTAACACAAATGAATTAATAAATTTTGTGATTACACAAATAATCAATTTAAGAGTACTATATTTAAAAAATTTGAAAATTTTACAAAATTTAAAAAAATATGTATTTCGAAATTTAATATTTTGTATCTATGTGTACAATAGTTTCCAGCTTACTGTTTCAAAACAATATGAATGAGTTCATTATTACTCGTAGATTATTAGATTACAACTGTAACAATATTTCGACGAATAAATGAAATTTTGTGTTTTGCATATAGGGTGAGAAAGTACAATCCAAATTATCTTTGCATGAATCTGTATCTCCTCTCCTACGTCACAGCATATAATTTGCCGGATATCCAAGAACAACGTTCGCTTTTGAATTTTAAAATATTCTACACGCGACATGAAAGAACTCATTCCTCATCCCCATCAGCGTCACGCGAATTCATATTTCTTATTAATTAATATGTTGTTGCATTAATGTTTACGGAGGGTTATAATAAATTAATTGATATAGGTATTTACTTATTCGGACTCTCTTCTTTATTTATGTACAAAGATACTGGTTTTAGAATTTTTAGAATTTTGCTGAACATCTATATTATGCATCTAACAAATGCAATTTTGAATGCACTTTGCATATACAAACTCGTGTGACCCTGTATATTTTATGCGCAGCTGATGGTGTTGAAATATATTCGCTAAAATAAACTAAAACGAGAGTGAATCGATGCTATCTGTTTTCCATGCTTTCGTTCGAACACACGTATATACACGTCCGCACAAATCAGGTGACTCTGTACTCGTTGTCTGTCTCCCATAACAGACACCGTAAAGGCAAAGCACCAAATATACAGCTGTGTGAGAGAAGTGATAACACTGTTGTTTTGTGCCCCAATAGCCGATGCTCACAAATCCATAACACACGTAGACGAATGACGTGCGCACGCGTATTATAACAGCAAATGAAAGAATGCACCGTATATAATTAGATTACAAACACCATAGACCGAGCGCAATTCTCTTCAAGACACGTTCATCATACCATTCGATAGCGAAAATGTGATCATTGCGATTGCATTTGTTCTCAATCACTTACACGCACGGGTTACCGGACGTTACTGACGCTTAGCTTCCATCCAGAATTAATTGGAAAACAAAGATTGAAGAACGCTCACGCGCGCAATATTTTACGCGTATATTTTTTTTTTTTTTTTTTTTTTTTTAAAAAGTCAAATAAAAAAAAAAAAAAAAACAGAAAATAATTCAAAAACAAAAATTGAAGACCGCCCACGCCCGCAATATTTTTCCCGTTTATTTTTTTTTTTTTTTTTTTTTTTTCGAAAAGTCAAGTAGACAATGAATAAAACACGAGTAATATATCACGCTTTAATATAAATATCGTGTAGCTCGTACACGTGGAACCATTTTGGTTCAACATTTCATTATTTAACATCTCAAACATGGCGTATATCGTCTGGTAATCTCGCTCGTTTTTCCACTTGAAATAAAAACAATCGATATTTCGAGGATCTGTGTAACAAGGGCGACGGTAAAAAAAAAAAGTAAATTAAATTATTAATCGATTAATCATTTTTCATTATATGTTACAAGAGAAAAAATTACACACATATACTGTTCATATGTAGATTACATATAAGTTGTAATGAAAATTATATACACGACATTTGAGCAATTGGATATAATGCGTTATTCCAAGAAAAAGAAACAGTGAAGGCGTAAGTTGCTCTGGTTTACAGCAGATCCTGATTCTTCGCATTTACACAAGTCGGGCCTAAAGTTCACTGATTTCGTGTCACTCACGCATCGGCTTCGTTACGCGCTTTTGTTATACGTCGTGATTATTCTTTTCTCGCCTACACCTTCTTTCCGAGAATAATTGATCACTGGCAATTTACGCGTGTGCAACATGAATTAATTTATTTATAGGTATATGTCGCGAAGTAAAAAATCTACCACTATCCGCAACCACCATTGTCATAAGTTCTCTTGTTAACGCAATGCATCTTTTTTTAGCGATTACCGCACAGGTGACCATTTTTAACAACGTAAGATGAACAGGCTCGATTATAATTAGACAACGCTTTCTCGTGATACAATCTAGTACAAAGAGATAATTGACGATTATGCAATTTAGTAGATGTAGTATTGTAAATTTTAACGCGTTTCTCTTTCTCACTTGTATTCTGGTCGTACATGTAGTATATTGAAGAAAATGGATTCGTAGACTAGTCCAAGTAGCGATAGCTGCGACAAATTAATCTTGAATGGCTAAGTCTGTTTATCACGATGTTTCCTTTGCATTAATCTTATTTAAGTCTTATACAAATTTTGCTACATAAAACACTCAGATGAGCATAATCACAGGGAAACAGAAAGACAATTACTTAAAAAGATGTAATAGCCTTTCAAGATTAATATTACAAGTAGTAATAGTAATACTTCAGCGTGTGTTAAGCCTCGGTAAACGAATTATAAGCATACAATTAATTATTAAAAACAATTTTATTCTTATTCTTATTATTATTATTAATATAATAAACGCTAATTTCATGTGAACATATAGAGGATTTCTTTACAATTTAGACGAGCTGAAAGGGTTATAATTTCTTATAACGTAAGTTTACTTTATACGCGTAATTATACGGTGTATATTGTCACTCGGTATTATCACACATACTTTTCTCGTAATAATCTCGATGTTTATCTCTCTATTCTCTTCTATTTTTATTCATTCTCGTTCATGTTAATTTTTTAACAGCCGGTGACCACGAATCGCTTCGGCTCACGCTGCTTTCGCTTGCATTTTCTTTTTCAACATATTCACCTTTTATCTTATTTAGAGCCGCAATTAGCATAGGAAAACTCTTAACTTTTCCGCTGTTATATTTTCTCGCGATTTATTATATAATTATGCTTAAATTATCGAACGAAAGACGCTCGTTTTCGGCTTCTCAAGCTATAAGAATTATTTTCTTGTAATTTAGAAATTTGCAAATAACGAATCGGCTACAATCAATTTCATTTATCGTTTATTTCGATATTATAAATTTATCCGGTGGATTAAATACATTAGCAGCGTAAGAGGAAAAAAATTCGATTGTGAAAACTTGGAGCTTTTTAGGTAACATGTCACAATCATCACTTCCGCACGTTTATTAGATCTCATCTGGCATATTTGTGTTTCCTTATGCCCGCACACATACACATACATACGCTTCCTTGATGTTATATATATATATATATATATTTTATATTTCTCCTTTTTTGTTGTCACGTTATTGGATTATGTATTGTAACTCTTTGATTAATTGACTCTAATTTCGTCTCTTGGTTTTATTGTGTGAACCAGAGCGATAGAACAAGTATATAACGAACCAATTATTTAATAAAGAGAAAGCTAAAATGAATTTTATTGTTTGAATGTCGCGCGATTATAAATGGAGAAAAAATAATTGTTAGATGAAACATATATGTATAGCCATTAAATTTGCCTAAATATTTCTTAATTTTAAAAATTTGCAGCGAGAAACACAGCCAAAAATTTATGTGGCAGTGACAATTATCACAGATATAAAAATTGTCGTCATTTTAATGGATCAACGAACTCTATAGAGGAAAAAGTATAATCGAGTGTTTTATATCGAATGGAATTATGCAAACTATTGAGCAAATAAGTAGAGATTTATCAATGATAAAGTTATTAATTTTATCGTTAAAATTTAACATTGCATGATTTTATTATATTCAAAAGCTCGGATTATCCTATTATAATATTATCTGTAACAATTTAAAGAATTTCATTCTATTGAATGATTGATATTATTTATGTAAATTGACCATTCGGATTACATCGTTTGTAGTTACAGCAAAACTAATCATACAGATCAGTATAAAATTAATTTTGGACGATTCAATAGCAAATAACGGAATTTCCGGAATTCCATCCCATTATCACTTTATGTACTTTTCTCTGTGTGACTCTTCCACATATACCACGTTTGAGAAATGTGATCGTGTTCTCTGCGATCGTGTTCTTAAACGATTTTTTCACCTTCTTCAAACTTTACACATTATCACACGTCCTTACCTATATTTAGGTCATTATTACTATATCAAAGTTAAAATCACACATATGTAAACGCGCGCATATTTATACATATGTACATACATACACGCAAATACAATACACACACACACACACACACACACACACACACACACATACACACACACACGCACGCACGCACGCACGCACGCACGCGCGCGCACACATACACGCACGCACGCACGCACGAACGCGCACGCAACAAATAACACGTAAGACGTAACACGCTCTCTCTGTCGTCGTCACAAATCTCGACTCTCGATGTTTAGCCCAGTGTTATGGATTTATGAACACCAGTTATACTTTTGCCTTCTTTTTTTCCCTGGCGCTTGTCTCACTATTCCTGTCTTTTCGCTTTTGCCTCATTCTTTCTGTCCCCTTTTGTCACTTGCTTTATCCGCTTAGTCCGCCGACTGAACCATTCATCCACGCAATAACCAACTCGGAATTGATTCCATTCACTTCCTTCACTTGGTTGTTTTTTTATGTGTTGATCCAATTTCTCGCATGTTTTCTGCCTATCGCACGCTTGCTCGCCATCGTACGGCTTTTTACAAAGTCTCGAATCGAATATCAAGAAGATTATAATATGAGGGAGGGAAAGAGAGAGGAATCACAATTTAACGTAATTATAGAAAAATTTTTTGAATGTAATTTTTATTATAGATTAAATAATTCGACGTATTTATCAATTTGTTTTTTTTATATTGATTAGTGAGACAATATGATTATACGTAGAATCAAGAAAATTTGGCAAATTATTTGAATAATTATTTGAATAATTACGGAGAAACATAAAATTTGATTTACATTGAGGAAATAAAACAATTGATTTATATATCATATTATCGTATTTCCAAACTTAAAAATTTTAATTTTTAATAATTAAA
>Ga0157364_1001277_pt1 | contig 20946 bp, 18 predicted proteins | sample AttsexASBM2_FD_111476 | JGI IMG/M metagenome (GOLD analysis project Ga0157364, IMG submission 111476) | Fungus gardens microbial communities from leaf cutter ant in Ribeirão Preto, State of São Paulo, Brazil - Atta sexdens ASBM2 | ecosystem: Host-associated > Fungi > Mycelium > Unclassified ...
GATGGCAGATGGGACTGAGCTCAACGATGACCTAAGGGCCTGACTATGACGTTTGACTGGAATTATTTATTCAGCCTGTTCAAAGACACTGACTTCTGGTGGGCGACTTGGACTGTGATCCGCCTAAGCCTGCTGGCTTGGGGGATCAGTATGGTGCTGGGCTTTATCTTGGCGCTCGCAAAGCAATCCGGTAAACCGCTGCTGCGTGGTGCGGCGAACCTGTATATCTGGTTTTTTCGCAGCTTACCGCTGTTGGTATTACTGATTTTTGTCTACAACATGCCGCAGGCGGTGCCTGCAACCTCGGTAGTGCTGAGTAATCCTTTCTATGCGGGGCTGATTTCGCTGGTGCTGAGTGAAACTGCTTATATGGCGGAGATCCACCGTAGTGGGCTGCTGTCGATCAACAAGGGACAATACGAAGCGGGTAGAGCGCTGGGACTGGCTTACGGCGGGATCCAGTGGAAGATCATTATCCCGCAGGCGATCCGCGTCGCCTTACCGGGGTTAACTAACGAATATATCTCAATTGTGAAACTCACTTCACTGGTATCGGTGGTATCGCTGACCGAAATCCTGCTGGTGGGACAGCGGTTGTACTCGGAAAACTTCCTCGTGATGGAAACCATGACCGCGGTGGCGTTCTACTACATCCTGGTGGTGACCGTATTCGATTTCCTATTGAAACAACTGGAAAAGTACCTTGATGTGACCCGCAAAAAAGGGCAATCGGTGCCGCAGGAGTGGCAGCGATTAGCACAACAGCCCCTGACGCTGGTCAGTCCGACGGCAGCGAATCAGGATGTGGCGGCCTTACAAGCGCGGCGTTTGCATAAAGCCTACAACAACGTGGAAGTGCTGGGTGCGGTTGACCTGAGCGTGAATGCGGGTGAAGTCGTATCGGTCATCGGCCCTTCCGGTTCGGGGAAAACCACGCTGATCCGTCTGCTCAATGGTTTAGAAAAGTTGGATCAGGGTGAAATCGATATGAATGGTAAGCCCTTTATCCGCCTAAAACAGCAGGGCTCGGCCCCAGCGGTCTTCAGCGAGGATCATAAACTGCGTCTGAATATCGGTATGGTGTTCCAGAGCTTTAACTTATTCCCGCACCTGACGGTGATGGATAACCTGCTGTTGGCACCGGCTTACCATAAAGCGGGGGACAGTGCCTCACGGCTGCACCATGCCTGTGCATTGCTGCATAAAGTGGGGATGCTAGAACATGCCTGTAAATATCCGCATCAGCTTTCTGGCGGTCAGCAGCAGCGTGTGGCGATTGCCCGGGCTTTGATGATGCGTCCGCAAGTGATGTTGTTTGACGAGCCGACTTCGGCGCTGGACCCAGAGAAAGTGAATGAAGTGTTAGGGGTTATCGAAAGCCTAGCCCGTGAAGGGATCACTATGGTGATCGTTACCCACGAAATGAACTTTGCTTTCGGGGTTTCAGACCGGATTGTATTTATGGAGAAGGGGCGGGTAGTGGTCGATGCTGCCCCGGCACAGTTACGCAGCGGCAGCAACGCAAGGGTCGCTGATTTTCTTAAAGACGTTACGCTGGCAGGTTAATCCGGAGATGATGATGACTAAAAAAATCAAAGTAATTCAGTTAACAGCAGTGGCATTGGGAATGGTTGCGGCAGGCGCACACGCTGCCTTTTTGCAACCAGGTAAAATCGTCGCCGGTTCAGATGTGACCTTTGCCCCGTATGAGTATATGAAGAATGACAAACCGGCAGGTTTTGATATTGAAATGCTGAGTGGTATCGCCCACTCAATGGGGCGCCAACTGGTGACTGAAGATACCCGTTTCGAAAACCTGATCCCTGGGTTACGCGGTAAAAAATTCGATGTCACTAACTCGGCGATGTACATCACTGCGGCACGTCTCAAAGTGGTGGATATGATCCCTTACCTGAAAACCGGTCAGAGCATTGTGGTGCTGGCCTCCAGTAGCTTTAAACCTAAAACGGCGGAAGATCTGTGTGGTCACCGTGCGTCGGTACAGGCCGGCACCTCGTTCCTGCAAAACCTGCAACACTTCTCTGATGACTACTGTGTGAAACATAACCTGAAGCCGATCGCTATTAGCCAGTTTAGCACTGATCCACAGGCTACTCAGGCACTGTTGTCCCATGCTGCCGATGCGCAGATCACCGATGTGGCGGTGGCGTTATCGGCGGTAGATAAGTTGAAAGGACGTGTCGTGATCAGTTCTGACAAGCTGCTGTATCCGCAATTGCTCGGTATCGGCGTGCGTAAAGACGATCCGGAAGTCAAGCAGGCGATCACCGAAGGATTGCACAAGTTCAGTCAGACCCCGCAATACCAAGCACTGCTGGCGAAATATAAATTTACCGCACCGACGGCGAATGATATTAAATCACTGATGCCTACGGCGCAGTAATCCTTCAGTCTTTTCCGTCAGCCTTTGTGGGCTGACGGTTTTTCTGCGAAATGGAGAAAAGAGATGGCGTTACCTGATGAGCAGCAACTGCGCAGCGATCTGGCGGCGGTGTTCCGTATTTGTGCACAATTAAATATGCATGAAGCAGTGGCGAACCATTTTAGTGCAGCGGTTTCTGAAGACGGCAAAAAATTTCTGATTAACCCGAAGTGGGTCCATTTTTCACGCATCAAAGCCAGCGATTTATTACTGCTGGATGCGGATAACCCGGCAGATGGTCAGCGACAAGATGTTGACCCGACGGCTTGGGCTATCCACGGTCAGATCCATCAGCGCCTGCCGGAAGCGAAAGTGGTGTTACATCTGCATCCGATTTATACCACTGCGGTGTCGTGCATGGAAAATCCGGAAATTCCACCTGTAGACCAGAATACCGCCCGTTACTTCCGTCGGGTGGCGGTGGATACCCTGTATGGTGGCATGGCCGATACCGAGGCGGAAGGTCAGCGACTGACCGCACTGTTGCAAGGTCGCAGCCGTTTGCTGATGGGTAACCACGGTGTGATGGTGACGGCGCAAAATGTCGGTGAAGCCTTTGATGATATTTATACCTTGGAGCGCGCCTGCCAGATCCTGGTGACGGCCTGGTCAACGGGCAAACCGTTGCGGGTACTGTCTGATGAGGTGGCCGAAAAAACGGCGCAGGACTGGGAAAAAATCACTGACTTTTCCCGCCAGCACTTTGAAGAAATGAAACGGTTGCTGACGGAGAGTGACCCGTCCTTTATGCAGTAATGAAATGAGTGGGAGGGGTTATGGCCGTGTTATCGTCTGGGCGCTATGTGTTTGCCGATTATGCATCTTTAGATTTTGGCGATCTCGATCCTCAAGTGTTACAGGCTGCCTTTCCGGGAGTGATCCTCTACGCTGAGACCGCACCCTCGCAGATCGTTGAGCGCCTGCGAGAAGCCGAAGTGGTGCTGATCAGTGAACTGCACCTGTCTGCGGAGATCCTGCAACAGTTACCGGCTCTGAAACTGATTTTACTGGCAGCGACTGGCACCAATGCGGTGGACCTGCCAGCGGCACGATGGCAGGGGATCACGGTGTGTAACTGTCGTGGCTATGGCACTCATTCGGTGGCACAGCATACCCTGGCGCTGTTGCTGGCACTGACTAACCATGTTGCCCCTTATCACCGCTTGGTGAGCGACGGGCGCTGGAGTGACTCCCCCCGTTTTTGCCTGACCGATTACCCGCTAAATGGGCTAAATGGTCGGCAGTTGGTAATTGCTGGTCAGGGTGAGCTCGGCAATAAAGTGGCGGAGATGGCACGGGTGTTTGGCCTGAGTGTCCGCTTTGCGGCATTGCCTGGCCGCCCCTGTACGCCCGATAAACTTCCCTTGGACAGCCTGTTGCCACAGGCGGATATCTTATCATTACACTGTCCGCTGACCGATGAGACGGCCGGTATGATCAACGGCCAGCGGCTGGCGATGATGAAACCGGGAGCGCTACTGATTAATACCGCCCGCGGGGGGCTGATCGACGAACCGGCGCTGGCCGCAACATTGCGGAGCGGTAGACTGGGAGGCGCAGCACTGGATGTACTGAGCCAAGAGCCACCGCCTCGGGACCATCCCTTATTGGCGGACGATATTCCCAACCTGTTGATCACGCCACATATCGCGTGGGGCACCACCGACGCTCGGCAGATGGCGGTGCAGCAGCTTATCGAAAATTATCAGGCCTGGCGCTGTGGGGCACCGATTCGAGAGGTTAGTTAAGGCTAATTGTTTCCTGATTTACCCCTTCTTTTATTCTCGTTTTTCTGCTGCCTTTCTATAGCAACTTATTCGATTTTGTTAGCTTTTTTTTGAATTTGCGATCTAATTCTTCTTAAAACACAATGTTGTTGATACTAAACGTAACCTGTTTCAAGGGCCGAAGAGGGCGTATTCCCACGCACTCCCAGTAAGGCTCTGTGCTGTACGTTTGTTTTTCTTGTCCGATTTCTTTGTGCAGCAAATCAGGAGTAAGCATAGCGTGAACGTCTATTTAAAAACGATTGCCGTACTGGTGTCATTAGCCAGCCTTTCTGAAGCCAATGCTGCAGAATTATCTGTTCCCTCTCACAGTAGCTTTCAAGTCTCTGCTGATCCGGCCTTACATAAATTGTTGCCGGAAGAGGTTGCTAAACGGGGATATATCGTCGCCGCGACCAACCCGAACACGCCACCGACGACCTTCTTTGAGAGTGATAATAAAACCTTAGCAGGACGTGAGATTGATGTGATGAATGCCGTCGCTGAACGCCTTGGTATTAAGGTGCAGTGGCGTGACAGCGGTGGTTTTGACAATATTATCCCTGGTTTGGCCACGGGACGTTATGACGTGGCGTTATCGAACATTAATGCCACCAAAACCCGACTGAAATTGGTGGATTTTGTCAGTTATTATGATGCTAGCCGCCTCGGGGTTATTGCGTTAACGTCCTCCCATATCACGCCTTTTACCTCATTTGATGCCCTGTGTGGCCTGACTGTGGGTGCAGGCGCCGGTACGACACAGATAACTCGACTGGAAAACGCCAGCAAACAGTGTCAGACCGAGCATAAAAAACCAATCCAGGTGGCGGTATTCCCCGATCGTCCGTCTGGGGTCCAAGCGGTAGTCAGTGGCAGAGTACCGATGTTCCTTGGGCCTTATGAAGGACTGAGTTGGCAGGTGAAACAGATCCCACCGGCGACTATCAGTGGTGTGTTGACGGTCAATGATGCGCCGGTGTCGGTGGCTTTTCCGAAAAATTCACCGCTCGAACCGGCGGTTCAGGCAGCACTAAACTCTCTGATTAAAGACGGTAGTTATCAGAAGATCCTTGATCGCTGGGGGATCGGCTTTGGTGCGGTTAAACAGTCATTGCGTAATGAAGAGATTTTTCAATGACACACGCAACGGAGCGCACAGCGGAACTGACGATTGTCGCTAAACGCCATTACGGGCGTTGGTTCAGTGCTCTGCTAGTACTATTAGTTGTCGTTGCGATGGTACATTCGATGGTCGAAAATCCGCGCTTTGAATGGCGGGTGATCGCCGAGAATTTTACCGGTTCCTCGATTTTGCAGGGGGTCATTATGACCCTACAACTGACTGCTATCTCAGTGATTTTGGGTTTCTTTTTCGGCACGCTATTGGCGTTGATGCGGTTGTCGGCAAATCCGGTGCTGAGTACGGTCAGTTGGGCCTATACGTGGTTTTTCCGCGGCGTGCCAATGCTGGTTCAGTTGTTTCTCTGGTACAACATCGCCGCACTGTACCCGACCTTATCCTTATCGCTGCCAGGTATCGGTGAGCTGTGGAGTGTCCAATCAAATACCCTGATCAGTCCGTTTACTGCGGCAGTGATCGCCTTGGTGATGCATCAGTCTGCTTATGCAGCAGAAATTGTTCGCGCTGGGATCCAGAGTGTCAATCAGGGCCAAGTCGAAGCGGCCCGTGCTCTTGGTTACCGGCCGTCGCAGATTTTCCGTTATACGGTGTTGCCGCAGGCGATGCGTGCCATTCTGCCACCGGCGGGTAACGAGGTGATTGGTCAGTTGAAAACCACCGCGGTGGTGTCCGTCATCTCGCTGCAGGATGTGCTGTTTTCAGCACAGATTATTTATCAGCGCACCTACCAGGTGATCCCATTATTGCTGGTGGCCACGCTCTGGTATCTGCTGATGACATCAGTCCTTTCGGTAGGGCAATACTATATTGAAGCTTACTTTTCCCGCGGAGTGACCCGTAGACCGACGCCAGCGTTGGTGCGAGGGTTATCACGGTTAAAGCTTCGCAAATCTGTTCAGGAAATCTCCCATGGCTGAAGCTATTTCGCTACATAAGCTCACCAAAATTTTTTCCGGAAAAGTCATTCTTAATCAGGTGGATCTGGATATCCCCGCCGGATCGGTCACGGTGATCCTCGGGCCATCTGGTTCCGGTAAATCCACCTTGCTGCGTTGCATTAATCATTTGGAAAAACCGGATGGCGGCAGCCTGAGGGTCGGTGACGAGCTAGTGGGCTACTACCAGAAAGGCAATAGCCTGCACGAGCTGAGCCAACGTGAAATTGCCCGCCAACGTCGTGGTATTGGTATGGTGTTTCAGCAGTTTAATCTGTTCCCACACCGTACCGTGTTACAGAACATTATTGATGCACCGATCCGTCTGAGAAAGCAGCCCCGTGAGCAAAGTATTCGTCAGGCAAAAGATCTGCTGAAACAGGTGGGCCTAGCCGGGCGTGAGGATGAATGGCCGCAGAATCTTTCCGGCGGCCAGCAACAGCGGGTGGCGATAGCCCGGGCACTGGCGATGGATCCGGAAGTGATGCTATTTGATGAGCCGACCTCTGCCCTTGATCCGGAACTGGTCGGTGAAGTGTTGCAAGTGATCAAACAGTTGGCCCATAGCGGCATCACCATGGTGATTGTGACCCATGAGATCGGTTTCGCCCGTGAAGTGGCGGATAATATCGTGTTTATGGAGGACGGTAATATCGTGGCCAGCGGTCCGGTACAAGAGATGCTGGAAAATCCGCAAAATAGCCGCGTCAGAGCCTTTATCGATAGGGTACTGTAACCGCCTTTAGTAGGAAATCACGTAATGCCTCACCGTAATAAAATGCACAGCGCTCATTGGGGCGCTTTTCATGCTGCATTAAGTGGCGATCAACTGACTATTACCCCTTTTGCCGGGGACCCTGACCCCAGTCCATTATTGGAAAACATGACCGATGTGCTCAAGCATCCGGTCAGAGTGACACAACCGATGGTCCGTCGTGGCTGGTTGGAGCAAGGACCTGGAGCCGATGATCGCCGTGGCGAGGATGAGTATCTGCCGATCAGCTGGGAGAAAGCGCATCAGTTGGTGGGGGACGAATTGCGCCGAGTCAGTGAACACTACGGGCCGGAAGCAGTATTTGGTGGCTCTTATGGCTGGTCCAGTGCGGGGCGCTTTCATCATGCCCAGAGTCAAGTTCACCGTTTTTTGAATACCACTCTGGGGGGATATGTTCGTTCGGTAAACAGCTATAGCTCTGGAACAGCAGCCGTGTTGTTGCCACACATTATCGGGCCGATGGACGAAATTGCTCGCCGTGGCGTCAGTTGGCAGGAGATTGCCGAGCACAGTGATATCGTGCTGGCCTTCGGTGGACTGGCTCTGAAAAATTCGCAGGTTGCCAGTGGGGGTATTAGCGAACACAGTGAGCGGGGGTGGATGCAACAGGCCGCAGCGCGTGGTGCCGAATTTATCTCTATCAGTCCGTTACGCAGTGATTTACCGGTGGAAGCTAAAGGACAGTGGCTGCCAATCATCCCAGGTACGGATGCCGCGTTGATACTGGGCCTATTATCGGTATTGATTTCGGAGCAACTGACGGATGAGCATTTCCTGGCACAGTATTGCGTCGGTTGGCCGGAGGTGGTGAGCTATATTACGGGGCGTGAAGATGGAGTCGTCCGTGATGCACATTGGGCCGCGGCGATTTGTGGAATTAATGCGTTGCAGATTGAAGCGCTCGCCCGTCAACTTGCCGGCAAACGTGTGCTGGTGACCGTCGCCCATGCACTACAACGGGCTGAATACGGTGAGCAACCGGTATGGTTGGGGTTGGTGTTGGCTGCTGCGTTAGGGCAGCCGGGGCTACCAGGTGGGGGATTTACCTATGCACTTGGCGCGTTGGGACATTACGGAAAATTTCATAATCTAGTCAGCTTTCCCTCTCTCCCTCAAGGACATAATAGCGTTGACCGGTTTATTCCAGTAGCGAGAATTGTCGATATGCTGCTCTCACCTGGAGAGACGTTTAACTACAATGGTCAACAACTCACTTATCCACATGTTCGGCTGGTGTATTGGGCGGGGGGAAATCCGTTTCATCATCATCAGGATCTGGCTCGTCTGCGGCGTGCTTTCTGCCGTACTGAAACCTTGATAGTGCATGAAAGTGTTTGGACGGCGACGGCACGTCATGCCGATATTGTGTTGCCTGCCACCTTGACCTTGGAGAGAGAAGATATCGGCGGTGCACCCACTGATCGTCATCTTATTGCGATGGCTCAGGTTGCCCAGCCGCCGGGTGAAGCCAGAGATGATTATGAAATCTTTCGTGGTATAGCCCGCTATCTGGGACGTGAGGATGCGTATGCCGAAGGGCGTACCGTCAGGCAGTGGCTGGAACTGATGTATCGGCAGTTGCAGGAAAAACTGACGGCACATTCGGTGAGCCTTCCAGACTTTGACACCTTTTTTGAGCTGGGGGGTCCTGCAACTTCCTCAGCATACTGACAGCGGCATGATGATGAAACGGTTCCGTGAAGATCCGCTGAGGTTTCCGTTACCGACGCCGCAGGGAAAAATAACACTTTATTCTGATACGATTGCTCGCTTTGGTTATGCGGATTGTCCGGGACATCCTGTTTGGCTGGCCCCAACTGAGCAGGCAATACCCGGGCAGTCTTTTTGGCTGGTGGCTAATCAGCCTGCGACTCGTCTGCACAGTCAGCTTGATTTCGGCCGTTATAGCCAGCGGGGTAAACGTAAACAGCGAGAAGTTTGCACTTTACATCCGGCTGATGCCCATAACTATGGCATTCAAGAGGGCGATATTATCGAATTAAGCAATACCCGTGGCAGACTGCTGGCCTGTGCTCGCCTTAGTGATGGGATCCGCCGTGGGGTACTGCAGCTACCGACCGGTGCTTGGTACGATCCCATCGACCCACGGGCTGAGCGGCCATTTTGTCGGCACGGTAATCCGAATGTACTGACCCGGGATATTGGCACTTCATCCTTGGCACAGGGCTGTAGTGGGCAATTGACGGTGGTCAGACTGCAAAAGTATCAGGGTGACGTCCCGGCAGTGCAGGCGTTCATTCCTCCACGTGGGGCCGTTTAAGCGTCTCAGCTAATGTTATCGTCAGACGCTGCAGTTGCCCGCTGTCGGTGAGGGTGCAGTCCTGAAGCAGGCGTTCCCGGATGGCAGTTGGCTCATTCTGGAACGCCTGAGCCAATTTTTGCGCCACGTCCACCGGGTCGGCCAGCGACTGGCGACGGGTACGACGCTGGATCAGTGAGGTACCGTCATTGCATAACAGTGTGATCTGATGAAAGCGCTGTGTCGGATCGACAGCATCGGGCGGAGCGCTGAGATCTGGGCAGCGCTCTACACGGGCTGCCAGTACCATGATCTGCGGATTAACCGGCCCTTCGGCAAAATCCGATAACCTCAATTCGCCGTATATCAGCATGGCCGCGGTGACATATTCAAGGCTGAAGCGGGCCTCAATGCCGTTGCTCGGCTGACGGATTGAGGGGGCAATGTCTCCGCCGGGCGGAAAAGCAATCTCAATGCGGCGCAGGGAAGCCAGCCAGAGTTGCAGGTCACTGCCCTGAGCTAATGCTTGACTGCGCAACTGGCGGGCTGCTTCGGCAGCACTATGAGTGCCACTGCACACCGGAAATGGTTTGAACTCTAGCCCTGGAGATGTGATGCGCCAAGGGTCTCCCCAATGTTCAGTGAGCCGCAAGGGCTGCGCCTGACCGCCGCTAGCGGTCTGCAGAAAGGCTTCTATCACCCCATGCTGTTGGCCTTCAAAACCGGCCAATGCCAGCTGCACTGCCTGAACAGCGCGCTCTGCCGCCCAACCGGCATGGAGGGCTTTGACCTGCGATCCGAACTGTGCCCGTAGCCCACTGGCCTGGGTCGCGGCAATGCCCAGCGCTATCTCGGTTTGCGGAATAGTAGCACCGCTGAGCCTTGCCAGCGCTGCCGTAGCCGCGAGGGTACCGAGGGTAGCGGTGTTATGGTGTCCGGCAATGTAGTGCTGTGAGGTGACAGCCAAGCCGAGTCTGCCAGCCATTTCGACACCGCTAATATAGGCATCGAGAAAGGCATGCAGCGGAAAATCGTCGCGAGACTCACACCAAGCGAACAGTGCGGGCAGGATGACCGTTGACGGGTGTCCGTGAAAGCCGGCATGAAAATCATCATAATCCAACGCATGGCCGGCATATCCGAGCAGCAGCGCGCTGGAGGCCGGATGGGTTGCGGGATAAAGCTGTCGCAGCTTGGGTAAACCGGAATCCGGTACCTGGCCGGTAAGAACTGGCCAGCAAGCGGCGATAAAATCCCACACACCACGCCGGGCATTCTGGCGTGCAGTCTCATCCGGCTGACGCTGTAGTAGATAACCGGCCAGCGTTTCGCTAAGACTCATGGTTCTCTGACCAGAGGGTCGGTTAGGACATTTTTCGCCAGATCAGCCAGGTAGCGGGCAGTCGGCAGCAGCACTTCATCATTGACCACAAAGGCGGGATGATGCAGGGCATAGGGCTGGCCGGTGCCCACCATCACAAAGGCACCCGGCAGTTGCTGCTGATAGAAAGCGAAATCTTCGCCGATAGGGCTGGCTTCCACCACTCTGGCCTCAAATCCGCTTTGGCTGGCCTGGGATAACGCGACCTCTGCCCAGTGGGCATCGTTAATCACCGGTGGCGGACCCGCTTGCCAGTCGACAGTGATCTCTGCCCCAAATGCGCTGGCGATCCCGGCCAGCAGTGTCCGTAGACGCTGTTCGATCAACTGGCGGGTCGGCGGGGAAAAGGTCCGAACCGTGCCTTCAAGCCAGGCGTTATCGGGGATCACATTCCAAGTGCTGCCACTGTGAACTTGGGTTACTGACAGTACCGCATTATCTGCGGAGGGTGCATTACGGCTGATCACCGATTGCAGGGCAGTGATCACCTGCCCGACAATGATCACCGGATCATTGCTGTCTTGAGGCCGAGCTGCATGGCTGCCGGTCCCGTGAATGGTAATGCTAAAACGGTCGACCGCAGCGGTCAGTGCCCCAGCTTTACAGCCGATCACCCCGGCGGGTAGGGTCGGATCGTTGTGTAAGCCGAAAATAGCCCGAGCCTGTTCCAGTGCACCGCTGCGGATCACATCCGGCGCGCCCTGACCGGTCTCTTCGGCAGCTTGGAATAGGATCCGTACTCGGCCGGGTAATTGTGCTTCCTGTTCTTTTAGAAATATCGCCGCTCCGAGGGCTGCGGTACTGTGAAAGTCATGTCCACAGGCATGCATTACTCCGGGATTTTGTGAACGGTAGTCGACCGCAGACTGCTCTTCGATAGGCAGGGCATCTATGTCCGAACGTAGCACCACCAGCGGTCCTTGCGGATCGCCAATCTCTGCGACCAATCCGGTGTTCAGAGGGAGATCGAGGATTCGAATCTGATGGTGTTCCAGTTGAGCCCGTAAGCGGGCAGTGGTCTCAAATTCCTGATTCGACAGTTCGGGGAAGCGGTGCAGTTCGTGACGAAAGGCGATCAGACGGGTAGCAAAGTCCGAGTCTGTTGCAAGGGTCATAGTTACTCCTGTCGACTCGCCTCAGCAGCCTTAGGCTGTGCGGCTAGCCAGCGCTGATAGGCGGCCTGATTAAGGATTTTGGTCATATAAAGGGTGATATGCCCTCTGCCTAAGTCGGCAGTGTGGGCAGGGATAAAACCACGTTTCTGATACATGTTTTTTAGCCACGGATGGCTGGTTGCCGTTCCAAGGGACACGGCCGGCGCTCGCAGCTGATCTGTCAGGATCTCCTGTTCCAGTCGCTGAAGAATTTGCTTGCCGTAGTGCTGGCCGGGAAAGTCAGGGTGTGCCGCAAACCAGCCGATATGGGGCAATCCAAAGGGACCCGGTAATGGCCCCCAAGGGTAACGTAGCGTTACCGAGGCGACCATGATGTCATGGTCATACAACGCATAAACACCATGATCACGCAGATGTTGCACGGTTTTTTCCAGAGTGGTACTGGCGGCATCAAAATGGATACCGAGCGCTTTCGTCGGAGCATAAGCGGCCAGGATCAGTGCCTGATAGGTTTCTGCTTCCTGCTCTGTGACTTGACGGAAAGTCAGCGGCATCATTGCCCCCGTTATTATTCAGTGGAAGTAGTGCTTATTTATTGGGTCAGGCTATCAGAAGTTATAAAAAAACGGATATATAAATTAATGCTTTGCTAAGACATTATTTAGCTTGCTGAGTCCGGATTTTATCTTTCAGTCAGATTAACACTGCCTTATTATTCTCGGCTGACTCTCGCGATCACCGTGGGGGGATATTTACCATGTCAGGCAAACCTTTATTTTAGAAATTAGGACAGTCATGTGTTAGCCATTAAATCACCGGGGCATTATTTGCGGGAAGCAGGACTTACCGCTCGGGTTGGAGACTACCTACAGCCTTATGCCCGCCGCATCCTGATCCTGACCACTCCCTCAGCGTGGCAAGCGGTGAGTCAGCCATTACAGCTTAGTTTGCAACAGCAAGGGATCGTCAGTGAGGTGCAGTGGCTGGATGGCTACTGTACCGAGCAGGCTATTCAGCGGGTAAAGGGTGCACTGCACACTGCTGAGGCTAATCTTATTTTGGCGGTCGGTGGCGGAAAAGTGATGGATACCGCGAAAGCGGCAGCGGCGCAATCCGCAGGGGTGAGATTGGTCATGTTACCCACTCAGGTCGCCACCTGTGCTGCCTGGTCACCGGTCAGTATTCTTTATACGGCACAGGGTCATTACCTGCGCAGCCATTTATTATCTTCAATGCCTGACTTAGTATTGTTGGACAGTGAAATTATTGCCCGTAGTGATGTGTGTTATATTAAAGCAGGAATGATTGACGCGCTGGCGAAATACTATGAATTTCGTCCTTATCAGAGAAATAATCCTGATAACCTATCACTGCAATTAAAACTATTACCCGCTCAACAGGCGTTGTCGGTCTTTAACGAATATGGCCTCCAAGCGGTTGTAGATAATCAGTCACAGAGAGTGACTACCGCACTGGATAAGGTTGCCGAGGCTAACTTGGTGCTAGCAGGATTGGCAAATAGCGTCCGTGACAGTTTAGCCACGCCCGGATTTGCCCATGCTCTGCATAACCGCCTTACCCGACAGCCGGAGTTATCCCAGTGGTTACATGGCGAAAAAGTGGGTTTCTGTCTGCTGGTCCAGTCATTGCTGGAAAATAATGGTCAACCGGAGCCCTCTCTGTTGGCATTACTGGCGCGCTTCGGTTCACCGCTGCGGTTGCCACCGTTAGAGGGCGACCGTGACCGGGTGTTTGCCGACATTGCTAGCGAGGTACATTTTCCCGCGCACTGTGCCGCCATGCTGCCCTTTGATATCAGCGCCCCAGCCTTGGAGCGGGCGCTACGACTGACTGACAGCCTTCCCTTCCCCGATTTACAGCATTTATCGCTTTCATAGGACGACTTTATGGATACTTCAGCCACCCCGCGCCGCCTGCGTCTCGGACTTTTTGTGCAACCTGTTGGTCATCATGTCAGTGGCTGGCGACTGACAGAGCAGTTGGGGGACCCGACGGATATTGACTGGTTGATCACGCTGGCTAAAAAAGCCGAAGCAGGCACTTTTGACCTATTCTTTGTCGGTGATGCACTCGCGACCAGTATGTATCGTCTGCCGTCGACGATGGCACGCCTGGAACCGCTCACCCTGTTATCGGCGCTGGCGGTGCATACTCGGCATATCGGTTTGGCGGCTACGGCCTCGACGACCTTCAGCGATCCTTTTACCCTAGCGCGTAGCTTTTCCTCGTTGGACCACATCAGTCGTGGTCGTGCTGCTTGGAATGTGGTGACCTCGTTTTCCACCGATGTAGCGCGCAATTTCAGTCGTGACGATATGCCTGGACACCGTGAACGTTACGCCCGGGCACGGGAATTTCTGGACGTGACCAACAAATTGTGGAATGGCTGGGAAGAGGGAGCGGTGCAACCGGATGTGGACAGCGGCCGTTATTTTGTCGATGAGAAAATTAAACCGATCAACCATCAGGGAACGCATTTTAGGGTACAAGGTCCGCTAAATATTACCCGTTCTCCGCAGGGGCGGCCGGTGATTATCGAAGCCGGTTCCTCGGCTGATGGACAGCAACTGGCAGCGGAAACCGCAGAAGTCGTGTTCACCGCCTCCGCCACTTTGGAAGAAGGTCAGGCATTTTATCAGTCTCAGAAACAACAGGTCGCTGCAGCAGGACGTAATCCTGATCATGTAGTGATCATGCCGGGTGTGATGCCCATCGTCGGCGAAACCCGGGAGCAGGCTCAGGCATTGTGGAAAAAGCTGAACACGCTGGTGGACATTGATAATGGTTTAAAGCAATTGTCATTGCGCTTTGGTGTTAATCTCTCCGAGTACCCGTTAGATGGGCCGGTGCCGGAGGTTGAGCTAGGTGAAGGAAATCAGAGTCGGGTGCGCTTACTGATCGATATGGCGAAGCGCGATAATCTGACGTTGCGCGAATTGGCCGCTATTGCAGCCGGTTCTCGGGGACATCGGGTGATTGTCGGTACCGCGCAGGATATCGCCGATGATTTTCAGCAGTGGTTAGAGCAGGGCGCTGCCGATGGTTTCAATATCATGCCCGCGATTATGCCGGAACAGTTGGATCTGTTTATTGAACGGGTGATCCCAGAATTGCGTCAGCGTGGCTTGTTCCATGACCGCTATCAGTACGCGACACTGCGTGAGAATCTCGGTTTGCCACTGAACTAACAGGTGTTGTAATGAGTTTTCCCCTCTCTGAACGAGTAAAACGGATCGCGCTATCGCCGAATGTTGCCGCCAGAGCGCAAGCACAGCAATTGCAGGCCGAAGGCCGAGATATTCTGGATTTGACTATCGGTGAGCCGGATTTTGCCACGCCCCCTCATATCTGTCAGGCGGCGTGGCAGGGAATACAACGGGGTGAAACCCGTTATTCCCCTGCGGCGGGTACTGCTGCGCTACGACAGGCGGTGATGGCTAAGTTAGCCGCGGAAAATCAGCTCGATTATAGCCTGCCGCAGATAATGATCGCTAACGGGGCAAAACAGGTGATCTTTAATGCCTTTGCCGCCACCCTTAATCCTGGTGATCAGGTGATCATTCCTGCACCTTACTGGCCGGCCTATCCTGCCAGCGTGGCGTTACAGGATGGTGTGGTGCGGCGGGTAGACTGCCCGCTAACCCAACAGTATAAATTACAGCCTCAGCAACTGGCCGCGACGATCACTGCCGAGACTCGCTGGCTGGTGTTGAATAATCCGTCTAATCCTTCCGGTGCGGTCTACGATAGGGATGAATTGCAAGCATTGGCCGAGGTGTTACGCGATCATCCGCATGTGATGATCCTGATGGATGAGCTTTATGAAAAAATCCTATTCGACAACCGGCAACCACTCAACCTTCTGAATGTCGCACCGGATCTGGCACCTCGTTGCTTGCTGGTGGGGGGAGTCTCCAAAACCTATGCCATGACCGGTTGGCGTATCGGCTTTGCTGCGGGGCCGCAACCCCTGATAGCGGCGATGACCGTGATTCAGTCACAGAGTACCTCTGGGGCCAGCGCTGTCAGTCAGGCGGCAGCCGTCGCCGCCTTTGGATCAGGTACGGCATTTCTCCGTCCGCAGGTGGAGGCCTATCAGCGACGCCGAGATCACTTAGTGGCACAACTCAGTTGCGTCGATGGGCTGGACGTCTTTACCCCTCAGGGAGCCTTTTTTGTGTTCTGCAATTGCGCCGGTCTACTGGGTAAAGTTACCCCGCAGGGGACAGTGCTTCAGACCGAAGCGGGCGTATTACAGTTTCTGCTAGAACACGGGGTATCCGCAGTAGGTGGCCAGGCATTTGGGATCTCACCGGCTTTCCGCCTATCGATCGCCGTCAGTGATGAGACGGTCCGAGCCGCCGGTGAGCGGATTGCCGCCGCCTGTCATAGCCTCAGCGGGTCGGTGGACAGCTGCTGATTGAGTCTGTCTGGCCCAGCACAAGCGCTCAATGCTTTGTCTTGAATGCCTTCTCAGCATAAGACTGATGGGGGCTTGTCCTGTGGCGATTTTGGTGCGCAGCGTTGTTTGTCAACAGGCTATTCCCCATTATCTGCTCTATCTGTGAATATAGCGGATGAATTGTGCCGCCCATTAAGCGATGATAGGAACTGATGCTGCTTCCTCGGCGCTGCAAAACCTTGTCACAGATGAAAGCAGGAAAAAAAGTGCGAATACTGGTTTACTTAGCGCCGGAGAAGCTGTTATCGCCAAGAAACGATTGCTTTTGATTAGGCCCGTTACGGGGAATGTTTGTTAGGGAGTTTTTATGCGTAAGCCGTTTATTTTAGCCTCAACTGTCGTGCTGATGTCAGTGAGTGTCCTAGGTGCTGTGCAGGCCAATGCCGAAGACGCTCCTGTGACTGCAGCCACTTCAGCCCCTGCTGCGACACCGGCGCCCGCTCAGGCTCCTGCAGCATCTGCCTCTGTGGCGCAGCAGCAGGACCCGCTAGATAAAACCAGCGTATTTGGCGATTTCCACCATTATGCGATCGGCGATGTGGTGCCGCCGCTGTACCGTTCCAAAACCTATAATATCTCGCAGTGGCAGTTAAGAAAGCTGCCTGCACCAACTGCAGACAGCCACTGGACCTACATGGGCGGTGACTACATCTTAATCTCTGACGCAGAAGGGAAAATCGAGCGCATTATTTCCGGCGACATTATTTACCGCTAAGCGCTGACCACATTGTAAAAAGGAGGAACCTGGTTCCTCCTTTTTTTATGCCATTTTCCGGATTTAAGGATCGGCAATAATGTGCAGCGATTGCAGGCCGACTCCTAACTTACGCGGATCCTGACCGATAATATTGTCCAGCATGGTCTCCGTGGGCTGGGAGGGGATCAGGATTATCTGCCTAGCACTGGTTACCGAAGAGAAGTGCAGCCGGTATTCTGCCAAGGTTGCCGTTGGCATGAATTGCTGTTGCTGGTCTCCCACCCGGACCGTGACCGGTTTACCGACATTGGGACCAAACCCTTTGGCCACCAATTGCAGGGTAAAGGCAGTCGGTAGCGGCTGGCGATAACTCAGTGTAACCACTGGGGCTAAATTGGCATTAGACCAGCGTCCCCACGCTTCATTGCGCGACAGTCCGCTAAAGCTCTCAACAGACTGCGGTGCGCCAGGCAAGGCAAACAGATAGCGGTCGGACGGATAACGGATCGTGTTATCAGGGACTTTCAGCAAGGCGATGGCCTTATCATACTGTTCTGCTGACAACGTCTGTTGCGGGAAGGTCACCTGGCCTTGCCACTCTGGTGAGGTGATTTCGGTGATCTGCGGCTGACCGCCCAACTGCCCGTGGGTATAACAGAGCGTGCTGGATAATGCCAGTGCTGGATCCCACAGCCGGCCGGCTTTATAGCATTTATCAATCCAGACAAATTTATCCTCTGCAGTGAAACGGCTCAGGCGGGCAGAGAGCGTCTCGGCATAGACCCCTTCAGGAATAGGCTCGACTTTATCGCTCTCCACCCGCACCAGCACCGGCAGTTTAAACACCGAACCGGAGAAGCTGAGGGTATTTTTAGCGCTGTCCACGGTAAAACGGTCAATATTGCGCGGGAATTTCCACAAGCTAATAATGTCCGGCTTCCATTGCATCACTTTCTGCGGCAGGTCGGGGAAGAGCGCGGATAAAGAGGGCGCTGACAGGGTACTGCGCCCGAGACCTAATTGGTCTCCGCCGCCGAGAATATCGAGCAGTGTAGCGCCGTTATCTAAGGTACTGCGGGGTGCATCAATTTGCTGCGCGTGTGGCTGATCGCCGCGGATGATAAAGAAGGTATCATGGCGCGGATAACGGGTTAGATAACGGTAGGCGGTATTGTTCATCGCCAGATGATCAGAGCCGACCACAATCACCGTATTTTTGAACCAAGGTGAGGCTTTGATCCGCTCGATCAGTCGGGCGATATGCTGTTGAGAGCAGGCTACCGCCGCCAGCGACAGATTGTTTTTTCCCTCGTAATCGTAGGTTTTCCGCTGACAACTGGCGGAGATAAAACCATCAGGGTGATGGGTATCCACGGTGAGGGCAAACAGGGCGAAGCGTTGTTTCTGTTGTGATAACTTCTGATATTTATCAAAGACCTGGTCGAGAACGGTATCATCATAAAAGCCCCAGTTATTACGATACGCCGGGTCAGAGACTTGGCTTTTCAGCTCCTCCGAGCCTTCCATATGCTGCGCGTCAAAGCCGTGGGAGCGCAGAAAAATATCTTTCCCCCCAAAGCGCAAGTCAGCTCCTTGAATAAACCAGTTTTGATAACCGGAGTTCTTCAGGATATCTCCCAGACAGAGACTCTGTGGATAGAAACTAGACAGTGACGAGGAAGCATTACCTTCAAACGGGGCGAACAGCGGGATGCCACACTGGGAGGCGACCATTCCGGCAATAGTATAATCGGTACCTGGAAGCTGTGCGGTGGCAGTGAAATCTAAACCGGACTGCATCTGCTGGTTAAGTTGTGGGGCCAGGTCGGGAAACGCTGGGTTGAAGTAGGTTCTTTCCAAGCTTTCCGCATAGATATAGACCACGTTCAGAGACGGATTGTTAATCACCGAGGGGGGTGTTTTATAGTAGTCCTCAAAATCTGATCCACCGCTTTGCTGGTGAGAAACCACCAATGCTTTGACTTGGCGGAACGCTGGACTGGTATTGATGGAGATCAGCGCCATGAGACAGGCCACGGAGCTCCAGCCGAAATGGTGGCGGTGATTACGTTTACGCAGCAGCCGCGACAGTGCCCAGAAGATCACCACGATCATTAGAATAAGCCCAGCGGCGGGCAGCCAGTATTTACGAGTACCGGCACCGCTGAGGTTACTGGTCAGGGTGTAGAGCACAGCATCGGTAATGCCGTTACCGGTGAAGTAGTTGCTGGCTAACAGCAGCCCGTTGAGCAGTAGAAAGCTGAGTAATAGCGCACAAATCACCGCAAACCACAGCCGGTGCCTACCAGCTTTACGGGCATAGACGACCAACGCGGCGATAAAGAGTCCTGAGGATAAAAGTTCTGACACTGAAGGGTTCTCCTGCAAGGTCCTGTTTTCAGGATAAAAACAGCAGCTTGTCACTGCCGGTAACTGTTTTATTTCGCAGCAATCAGGCCTGGAGAAGGGGACATCTGAGGGTAATTTGGCACAGCACCATACTGTGTTTAGCGCCAATAGGCCCTTTCTCAAGTATAAAACATAATCGCCGGACTGCTGCGGCTAGCCCCCATCCCGGGGGCAGAGAAGGCAGTATGCCATGCTTTTGGCATCAGGAGGTTGATATCCGCATCAGGCTGAGGATGAGGTAGGCAAATTTCTGTGCAGATGTGTCGGGGCACGATGGGATGAATGGGTAAGCAGCGGTGGCTAAGACTGCCACCGTCTGTGGCTCACTGGCTGACATCCACCCAGCGGGCTTGTGTCAGCTCCACCATACGTTGCGGAGAAATACGCACCATACTGTTGGTCGCGCCGGCGGCAGGCAGGACTTCGTCATAGGCCTGCAAGGCGACATCGCAGTAAACGGTCAGCGGGTTTTCCAGGCCGAAAGGGCAGACGCCGCCGACCGGATGACCGGTATAATCGATCACTTCATCTACGCTCAACATTCTGGCTTTATGGCCGAGTGTCTCTTTGAGTTTTTTATTATCCAGACGGGTATTGCCGCTCATTACAATCAGGATGATCTCCTGCTTCACTTTTAGTGACAGAGTTTTGGCAATCTGGCCTGGCTCGACCTGATGGACGCTGGCGGCCATATCGACGGTAGCGGTACTTTCTGGGGTTTCAATCACTTCAATATCAGGGGCATGTTCAGCAAAGAATGCCTGTACCGACTGCAGACTCATGTTCTTCTCCAGGAATTTTTCAGGTTTAAAAAACTGCCATAACCGGCGATGACTGTAAATGTCCGCAGGGCGAAAACCCTCTGACTGCGATGAAAAAACAGTTTTGTGCTGAAGGGTGATAATATTAGTTGAAAATGATAACCATTATCATATAGTGTTCCTAGCTGAGATCAACAGGGGAGGTCGGGGGATGGAAGCGGCAATGGTTGCATCAGGGTCGTTGTGGGTAGTGAGCTGGATTCTGGGTAAAAAGATAGATAGCGGCTGGGGAGTGTTATTGCCTTGCGCGGCATTGCCAGTGTTTGCCCTCTGGCATCCGGGCTTTGAACAGTGGCGGTTAGTGATGCTGGCGGCGTTTCTGCTGACATTGGTCACGCTGTTACATCCGCGATTACGCACTTATCTGCTATTACCTTCCTGCCTAGTGCTATCAGGGGGGATCGGCGCATTGATTGTGAATTTCTCTTAATACGGGTAAACGATATTGACTGTCGAGGGAGACAAAGGATTTTTGCTGAACAACACAGGGAAAGAGATAACTGCAGGGAGACAACGTGGTGCGAAGAGAGGGACTTGAACCCTCACGTCCGTTAAGACACTAACACCTGAAGCTAGCGCGTCTACCAATTCCGCCACCTTCGCATCGTGTTGTCTGTTCATCATTGTCCTGGTGCGAAGAGAGGGACTTGAACCCTCACGTCCGTTAAGACACTAACACCTGAAGCTAGCGCGTCTACCAATTCCGCCACCTTCGCA
>Ga0157364_1001278_pt1 | contig 20945 bp, 14 predicted proteins | sample AttsexASBM2_FD_111476 | JGI IMG/M metagenome (GOLD analysis project Ga0157364, IMG submission 111476) | Fungus gardens microbial communities from leaf cutter ant in Ribeirão Preto, State of São Paulo, Brazil - Atta sexdens ASBM2 | ecosystem: Host-associated > Fungi > Mycelium > Unclassified ...
AAATGTTTCGAGAGCTGGATCAAGCGCTGGCATAAGTGCGTTGCAGTCGATGGGGAGTACTTTGAAGGGGACAATATCATTTTTGATGAATAAAATTTGTATTTTGAATTTTCTGAATGAATTCTGGGAACTTTTTGATCAAGGTAGTAATAATAAAATATATGTAAATCGGAAATATATGTAAAGGGATTACTATTCTTTCAAAGTAATTCAAATAGCTACTACTTATACTTTAGAAGATAATTTTATGTTACTTATTATTGCAGACGAACTCATCACAGAGATAAAGAATGATATTGTAATCGCAGAGCGTCAATTGGAAGAACCAGTTGTAAATAAGCTGAAAAATGATGACTTTTTAATGATTAATAAAGCATATCCGTAATAAGAAAAATGTAAATCTTTGTCTGATAAAAAAATTTTTTGTAAAGAATTATTTTTGTTACTTCTAGAGTTGCATATTTAATAACCTTCCGCCGGCAAAATGGAATTTTATCTTTCATCAGCTCTGGATCTCTGAATTTCAATGCAAATTTTTATATTGTTCCGAACTGTATGAAAATCTGAAAAAGTGCTGGTACTTGCCAAAGCTTAACAAAGTCCTCTTGCTCCGTTTGACTATGTCTATCTGATTCAAAACATTTCTTGCAAGGACAATAAAACTATTAAGCAAGTTGAGGCAGCTTGTCATGAATTCTTTGCGTTTAAAAAATTCGAAGATACAGAAATCAAATCTGACAATTTTCAAAAGATAGATTCAACAGATTCATAGAGAATTACTGAATATGTCGTCTGTATTTTGAAGAATAATTGTCATCATTTTTTAATAAATTTGTATATAAAAACCGAGAAGAATTATTCAGAATTTTGTTGATAATTTAGTATATAAAATAATAGAGAAAATGTGTGTGGAATAAGAACATACTACTACATAAAAATACAATCATTATTTTATTATCCTATTAATATTCAGCATTAAGTTATTTAGATGAATCTGGATGGACATTCTTCGCATCCGTGTTTGTTGTGTTTGAAGAAGATGAAGGAACTTGTGGAAACCAATGTGTATTCGTCATCAATATTGGTGGCCAAGTTGAATAAGAAGGCATGTATACATTGGGACGATAATCTATCGCTACGGACAAACACATAATATTGATTTGGAGAAATACCGAAGAGAATTATAAGATATCGATTTTGTCTGCTGTTACTTTAGAAAAGACCTGTTCAATTTGAGCTCCGAAGCTCAAATTGGACAAGCTTGCTTTAGAAATTAAGCTTGGTACCTTGATAATATTGGTGTGCGCCATCCAAATTATTTGAATTGCTATACTGTTGCAAACGTGATCCGCTAAATGTTGGTCTGTAGCCTGTATATGGTCTGTTAGATATTGGATACATGTTTTGTGGAATTGGTTGCCAATAAGCATTATTTTGATATGGATATTGTTGCCAAGCATTATAAGAATATGTTCCATTCTGTGTAGAATTAAAATGACTACCACTATTCCAATTTTGCTGCTTCTGTTTATATCTTTGAGGTTGAACTTTTTTATTTCTGTTCCACGGATGATTTGATTGCCAGCCCATTTCTGTGTTGCGAGAATCTAAAAATCAATCGGTAAAAATTATTAGTTGTTTATAACAACTGATACTAATTTTGTAATTAATATATTTACCCATCCGACGTTGGCGTTTCTGCGAATTCTGGCCGTTAGAATCTTTGGTACCTTTTTGCTTCAAATTTTCATAATAAGCTTGTTCTTCCTCATCATCTGAAAATTCCGGTGGCTCATCGTCACCAATTGCATCACAAGCTTTTAGCCTGAAAAAAAAACATTTATTTTAATTTATTTACTTATTTAAATACACAATATTACAATCGCATGTAACATATGCTGTATTCATTAAAGTACCAACTTTGTTAACTCATGTAAGAAAACAAGAGACGTGTACTCCGAGTTCGGGCAATAATACACCTGCATACCCACTTTAATATCATTATCCTGTATATGTTTAGCATCATTGAAGCGAACGCAGTAATACGGTTCGTTCACAGAACCAAATACATCAAATATTTTACCGAGCGCTTTTGTTCCTTTGTTTACAAATAAAACTGTATCCAAATTGAGTGTAACCTCACCAAGATTTGGTTTTACGATTACTAATTGTTCTACAATCTTTTCAATCTGAAATGTTCAAATAATCGAGATTTGAGTATTTAAAAATTACTGTTTGTTCTTACAGTAATTTATTTTACATCTTAGATATCCACACACACACACATACACACACACACACACGCACGCACGCACACACGCATACATGCGATACAAGTAAAATGCCTATTAATTATTATTATACATTCATAATAGCAAAATTATACTTTATCACCTTATAAACAAGTGACGTATGCATTTGTACTCACAGAAGCTTACATAGGCATTTTATTTGTATTGAATTTATTCTAGGAGTTAAAAATATTAATTTATTTTACTTAATATATATATATATATAATTATATATATTTAATTATACCTTGCCTAATGGATTACATAAAACTTCAGGAACACTAATTTTTAAGTCTTCTATAGGTGGAAGATCATCTAATTCATTTTGTATATGCTTTTGCTTCTTTGATACGTTTACTTCCCTTTCTTTCTTTCTGAAAGTTAACATAATTCAAAAGTTTACACTCATATAAAAAGAAATTAAATATATACGTTAATTTTATTTTTATGAAAAGATAACAGTACTTGTTATTAATTTTTACATTATCATCTAGTTCATTGTCGCTGCTACTATCACTACTTCTGCTGCTACTACTACTACTACTGCTGCTGCTGCTACTGCTACTACTGCTATCGATACTACTATCAGAATCATCTTCGCTATCAATTTCGTCACATGATAACTGTTTTTCGAATGTACGATATTGCTGTAAATTCTGTATTTGTAACACGGTATGTTCATTTTCAGTTATAGTATTTGTTCTTATCTCTTCTTCTATTTCTGAATCTGTATCTTCATATTCTATAGCAATAATGTTAAGAGAAGACATTCTATGGTTTCCTGTTAAATAGATACAATTTTAAGAAATTATATATACAGCAATATAAATATTTTTTGTAATTTCAAATGTACTTATAATATGTAATATATTTTTGTGTAGTATATTATAAATAAAAAAGATATATAAAAAATAAAGATACATAAAGTAGATATAAAAAATGTTTATTAATAAATCAATATATATTTGTACCTGTTTGTTTTTGTACTGATGGATTGTTCACTTGTATCTTATTATCATGAATGCTTAGTTCTGTAACTTGATTAATTACATATTGATTTGTATATTTATTTTGTACTATGTTAATATCATTTGAAATATTAGACTTTATAATTTTTGGAGATTTTTGTAAAATTTCTTGTCTAACATCAGGTTCTACATTCTCGCAAATAGATATATGATAGTGCTCATGTGCAGCTGTTGCATTTTCCTTTGGAATAAATTGAGTAATATTTTGAGTATCAGCAGATACATCACAATTATTAATCATGTTTTCTGTTTTATTTGCATCTAATGTTGTCATTGAATTGAGTTTATCACAATCATTTTCTTCATTTACTTGCAGAATCTCAGTGACTACTTTTTCTAATTTTTCATTAGAGATCATTTCTTCATGTTCTTTGGAAGATTGTTTGCCTAATTGTAATGTCTCAACTTCTTCTGTCGACGATTTTTCATCATGTACTAATTCTTGTGACGTTAATAATTCTATCTCTTTATGGAATATCTTTTTATTTTCTTCTTCTGATATTGACATGTTCGATAATTTCTCTTCATGAACAATTTTATTTTCATCTATATCCGTTGCTATTTCCATTTTAACACTAGCCACGTGAAACTCCAGAAAACGTGTTACAAACTTCTGTATATAAATCGTAAGTTAACACTGTTGATTATTTTGTATTCTACTTCTTATTGAATTTTATTTTTTCATACAATTATATCATCAGGTAAATAAAAATCATATTTAAGAAAAGAAGGAAAATCTCGTATTAATGTTGTATTTACATATAACCACTTATCACATGTGCCATTGAATATTAAAGAACATTTAGGATATATCCACAGTCCACTCGATTTGCATAGAAAACATATTCCTAGAGAAAATTATCCAATCACTTTTTCTCTTTCATAAGGACGTACGTAAAATACGATTGGATTTTCTTTGTGCTAATTGGATAATTTTGTTTATGCGACTATGCAAGTTGTGTGGATATGAAAAATATTACCCAAATGCCACCCAAATATATAAATGCCATCCAAAAATTTTTGAACGTAAAATGAGATCGATACATATTTGGTCGGAAAAGAGAAAAAGCGAAGATAGGTTAGGTTAGGTTAGATAACAATATTACAATTAAAATATAAAGTTAGTCTATAAATAAACAACATTGTGATGGAAACTTGAATAATCAAAAAGAAACTATTAAAAAGAAACAAATTTATTTCCATAATTTATAATAATAACACATTTTATTATTAGAAATCGGCCATATTGAATAATGGCTTGTGTGTAGGAGGCGTTTAAAACGCTCCTTCCACAGCGGATCAGAAGTTTGCCGTCTATATACTTGTATGATCTGTGCGGTTCCTCCCGTTTATCGAATCCACCTGAATCCGCCCCGGAACTTGTTATGAACTTGATAATTTAGCGAGGAACAATGTCAATTAATCTGACGAAAAACAAAGATGCCTTGGTGGCAGCTTGGCACAGCGTAGTCGACGATAAATTGTCTACTAACTGGTAGGGGTATACTTAAATCTCGATTGCGTTTCCTCAATCCGGCTGTAGCACCGAATCAATTTCGGCATATTTGCTCATACATGTATAATGTTAAGTTAGCCGGTTATTTTCCGTCGGTATAGAGTTCACAATTCTGAATTCAAACGTATACTCCGATACTGCATACTTTGTTATTTTACATAAATATTGGACTAATTTTAAAAACTACTCCTTACTGTCCATCTCTCTTGATTTTTATCTTTTGAAACTTTTATTCGCTTTTGACAACTATTATCAAGTAGAAAAAAGTACATTAAATATGTTATTTTTTATTTGAGATGGTTATTAAACACGTTTATTTATTTTTAATGAACAAAAATAATAAAATAGTATAAGATTGTATGATTGTATTTAAAAACATGAAGATATAACTGTATGCCATTGATTGGCCATATTAAATTAGACAAAATAGCTAGCTCACACAACAATTGAACAAAATGATTGATTGGGTTTATGGATTAAAACTAATCATGTTTAATTGTTTAATACTTAACTAACTTTGTCAATTTGAAGTTAAAATGATTTATTGATGTAAAATTTGATCATAATTTTAAAAGAGATCTGATTGTGCACGTTGCTAATTGATCGATTTAATATAAAACATTCTGGGTAAAAAAAAAGCAGTGAAAAATTATTAGGCACTGACTGATATGATTGACTAACTCTCATAATTTTTATCCAAAAATTTTACATTCAAATTTTACAATATATATCTCATAAATCTTTACAGATTTTACTTAATCGATTATTCTTTATAACTAAAAATTTTTATATTTTTTATTTTTAACAGGGCTGTATTTGGCTACGAAGGACAGACCAATAACTTAAAAGTAGTCGGAACAGGAGATGGCGGATTGGAAGAGATGATTGATCGACTGAGTAGTAGTCACATCATGTACGCATTTTGCAGAGTTATCGACACTAAAACAAGTCTACCAAAGTGTTTGCTTATTAATTGGGTAAATATGAAAAATATATATAAAAATTTATTTATAAAACAATATATTTTGCATTTTTATTAAATTACGAAAAAACATGAGCAGAACTTTCATAAATTTTATAATAACTTAGTTATTTGCTTGACAAAATATTTGCTTATAGCAAGGGGAAGGTGCTCCAATCGTTAGGAAAGGAACATGCGCCAATCACATTAGAGATATAGAAAAATTATTGAAAGGAGCACATATAACAATTACGGCACGTTCCGAAGATGATGTAGAGGTAGATGCAATTATGGAAAAACTTGCGCGAGCAACAGCCTCGGCATATAAATTTAATGAACCTCGTAGTGAAAACGAAGGACATACAGGTCCTGTTGGAACAACATATCGCAGGTTTCTAATATTTCTATTTTATGATTGTGGAATCGTTATTAGAATGCAATTCTTACTTAATATAATAATGTATACTTTGCAGAGTGATCCCTGCACAAGAAATAAATGCAATGGAAAGGGATCAGTTTTGGGAAAAGGAAGAAATGGAAGAAAAAAAAAGATTGGAGCAAGAACGACTACGTTGTGAACAAGAGCGACAGAAATTAGAACAAGAAATGAGAGCTCGAGAAGAAAAGGAAACACAATTGAGAGAGCAACAAGTATGTTTTAATCCCGTATATTTTTATTTTGATTATACATATATCTCTTATATGTATATTAAATATTATATACATTATCTAGATTCACACATATGAAATATTGTTTCAGGTAACTGCTAAGGAAAATTCAATCGCTCGTCAAAAGCTAGCCGAGCAACGTGCCGAAGAAGCAAATAATTTACGCAATCAAAAAGCTGCTCAAAATTACAACAGTGGTGTTGAAGATGATCATAAATCGCGAAGTGAAGAACTACGAAGACAAAGGAGCAAAGAAACACAACAATTGATTGCTCAAAGAACAATAAACGCTCGAGCGATATTTGAACAGAATTCGGCAGCCGGCCAGATGAAAGCGACTTCGGCACAACAATTTTTACCTAAGAACAATCATGTAGAGTCTATGAGAAAAGCGTTAGAAGAAGCTCAGATAAAAGACCAACTTGATGTAAAGTCTTGCGAGGAGACATCGGCCGAAACGAAAAAACCTACAAGTGCGGAAACAGCAACGATTTCTTCGTCCATAGTGCCTCAATCTCAAAATACCAATCAAGAATTGAAAACTATTACTAATCCGCAATCGGAACAAACAGCAGAGACTAAGGAGCAAGTCACTGAAAATGAATTATACAATCAATTAGATGGCTCGTACTTATATTTCGATCCGAATAACGAGGGAATGAAAGCTAGAGCTTTGTATGACTATCAAGCCGCTGACGACACAGAAATCACATTTGATCCTGGAGATATAATCACACACATAGATGCAATTGACGAAGGCTGGTGGCAAGGACTTGGACCTGATGGAACATACGGACTTTTCCCCGCTAATTACGTTGAAGTTATCGAGTACAATACAACATGATAAGATATGCTTTTGAAAAAATTTATCAAGATCGTTTTCATTTTCTTCATAATTACATAAAACTACTTGTATGTAAGATCAGTATCAGCTTATCCCTGATAAATGTTATCAAGTTTTTAGATATAAGTAAAATTGAACTACGTGATGAAATAATTCTGAATAATTAGAAGAAAATTTTGTAATTGAAACGCGAGTAGCATATAATAATTGAAACGCATGTCTTCGTATCATTTTCGCGCCTTCCATGTCATTATTTTTTAATTTTAAAGCATTTACGCAAAGAGTGAGTTAGTGTAAAAATTCAGTTATAAAATCTTTGTAAAGAGATAATTGAAATGTTAATCATAATCAGTAAAAAATGTATGTCTTCCCAGCAGGTCATACAGGTTTATCCACAATTAATCTTATATATAAACATATATCTTTTTATAACACCCTGTATCAGAAGCTGATATAGCAATAACTAAAATGCATCTTATACGTATGAACGCAATTGTGTTACTGCAAAACTGTAACAGCTACGTATTTAAACATTTATTTTTAGAATAAATACTTTGACTTGTTATAGTTTAACATAAAACTTGTTAGTATTAAAGAACCCGCTTAAATGCAAGTTGCTTTTTCATTTTTTATATTAGATTTTTAAATGTTGATGTTATGTCTAAAAAAAAGCATGAAAATGCTTTTTTAGTTATCGTTGAAACACCGTAAAAAGCGGCAATTAACACATATTAGGTTGATACATATGATAAATTATTTTATTGTATAATAGAAATTTTTAAAGATAATAATGAGATAAAGTAGCATCACAATATCCATGTTACATAAATAAAACAAAGAAAATCATCTCCGATAATTTTGATTTTGTCCGCCACCTCCACTTGCATGAATACTTGCATGGCTCAAAAATGCTAAATGACCTTTTGGACATTTATTGGCATAATGACCTTTCTGTCCACATTTGTAACACGTCACTTCTTCGAGTGGTTTTTGCGGCCCTCGTGACGGCGGTGGTCCATTATGTATATTCATATGATGATGCGATGTACGAGAATCATTGTCGAGCTCCTGTCTAACTTGAGCTTCCCGTACATCGGGTGGCATTTTGTTGCAATAAATCGCTTTATGACCTCCTTCTCCACAAAAGTGACACGTGATCATAACTTTTTTGCCCTCCTTTGGTTGCATATCTTGTATTGCCGGTAATTCGAATCTTGGACTATATAAAAACAGATTATATTGCAAATACAGATTCGTGAGATTCAAAATAGATTTCTATAAAAGACTTACATCTTTTGTATATACTTACTGCATAAATTTACAATTTGGCCCTTCTGGACAAAAACCTGCTAAATAAGCCATACACAGAACACGTCTGACATGTCGATGCCGACATAAAGGACCATGCCTACAAAAACCACGATCGTACCATGGACAATCTCTGACTTTTGTCTCCGGATCGATGTGTAAGAATGGGCATTCTTTATTGTGACATGCATCTATAATAATTTATTTTGTTTAAATATTGTTTTTTTTTTTTATATATATGTATGTATTTTATATATATGTTTTTTATATATATGTGATTGTACAATTTAAATATATAGAATGTTGCATATTTGAATCATTCAGATCATTTATATTGAAATGCTCAAATAAAGTTACTTATGTGAAAGGAAAATAATTTTAATATAAATATATCAAGCTACTTACTGAATCTAGAATAAAAGTAGCATTCTGGCATTTTCGTCATATCATATTCGTGCAGAAATTCACACTGATCACCCTTCTTGCAAAGACCTCTTAACCAATGTTTACATACTATCGTACGATCGCCTCGAACGTGTCTGAAAGGACATGAAGCTCCTTTATTACAACTGCCTTTCGGATAAAACTGGCATACTGCGGCAATTGATTCTGTAAAGAGGGAGAGAAGATTATTTACTTAAAAGTTTTATATCATTAACATATAAAATAGATCTACTCTCTCTTTTAACGAAATCATACTGTATTTTCTAAGTAATACATAAGATGGAGATTATTGCTTATTATTCGAAAATTTCGATAAATGTTATTACTAAAGGGAAAATCATTTTAAAAAATTGCGGTATTGATATAGTAAAAAATAGTTTGCATATGTAATAAATTGGAATAAAATAATTCAGATAAATATGACATTATGTTACATTAACCTAACACAAGCAACTGCATAAAAATTATATTGTAAAAGAACATACTGTCCATGCCGGTGAAAGGTAACGGAAGAGCTCCATATTGTTCGTCGAGAGCAACCTCAATATCAAATCGCATATGTTCCACATTCGCTACTATACACTCCATTGTTATTGCAAGAATTTGAACAATCAAACACAAAACACTTGTGCCCCATTTAACCTGAAGCTGCCGAGATTGCTGCGTACAGCCAACATTATTCATTCCAACGAAATGTCACTATAACCACGTGAAGTTAGTCCTGAGCTTGTTGCCAGAACAAAATTTCATTCGATTTCTTCTTCTTCGCGGCATTTTGCATTTGTCTCGATAATGCAAAGAATAGAATACAAAAATTATAATCATATCGTTATCATCACCAGCTTATTATTGATATGATACTTTATAAGTTCATTTTTAAGTAATGTTATAATGATATACTTATGTCTTAATTTACCTCTATTCCATCTAGGAATTGGCTTCCGATATTCATAGGTAGATATTCATAGGCTTTTTTCGTGTGTTTGAAATCCCCAAAAATTTTTGACAAAGCAAAGATTTTAAGTGCAAGAAATGCAAGCAATTATAAAGCAGATTTATTAGTTCGAGTCAAGTACATAAAAGATAATGGGCATTTTTCAGCAAGGATACATAGTATAACTTACACAGTGAATCATTTCACTGCAGTTGAAAATGCTATTATTGCATGTAACAAAATAAATACGAAATTGTATTAACAATAAGCGCACATGAGAACAGAGAAAAATCTTTAATTTGATATTTTTCCAAATTCGCAATGTCTAATTATAATCTATTGTAATGTCAATGGTGGAAATATTGATGATGTTCACACATATAATTAAAAATGTTACGTTATCATCGATATGTCATGTATGAAATATCACGAAAATAATGCGACTTGCTTCTAACTCGTTTCTAGCAATGTAAAAAATAAGTTATATTAAGATTAACTTTAATTCTAGTTTAATTTATTTTTTACTTTTTTCTAGTTCTAAGAATTAAAAAAGAGTATAAAAATAAATTAAACCGAGATTAAAATTAGTTTATATTCATTGGCAGATCCAGAATTTATTATTGAAATGGCTATATTGGTACTTCACAAATGAAATTTTTTTAAAAGTCAAATATGAAAAGATAGAATATTAAATTATTATTTAAATTATTACATTAAAAAAATATTATTCAAATGTATAATTCATAAAACGTCTTATTTAAAATTATATTAACACAAAGAAGGAATATTATGTATAATATTATAATAAAATATATTTTTTTATATATATATATCTAAGAGTTTCTTAAATTAAAAAATATTTTTGGAATTTATAAAATTAATATAAATATTTAATTTGATCTTTGATTCTCAAATTCATTAAAATAAATTATAATATAAAGTGAAAGGAAGGCAAACGCAATTAATTATAGCATATATTATTACATAAAAATAATTATTTTATACTTCTTGGTTAACAATACATACGAACATTCCGACTTATATTTAAGCCATCCTCAGCCCATATAACAGTAAATCATGGATTCTTGGTGGTTCTGAATTAATTGTACAATTTGAACATTGAGAAAGAACTCCTTAACAATGTTCAACTTGTACAATTAACTCAGAACCATCAAGAATCCATGACTTCAATTTACTGTTGTATACGCTGAAGATGGCTTTAAATATAAGTCGCTAAATTTTAATATAAGTCGAAACGTTTTGTATGTATTGTTAACCAAGAAACTATGTTTAAAATTACTTTTATGTAATAATATATGTTAATAGATATACGGTATAGTTACTGCGTTTGCTCTCAATTGCCCTCATTTCACTTTATAATTTATTTTTGGAATATCAAAATTGTGATTAAGCATTTTCGAAATATTAAAGATTTCAAAATAAAAAAAGGAAACTCCAAAGAGAGAATCATGGCCCCCTTCGTGGATCCGGCAATGTCTATATATGTATACATTGGTAGAAATGGATATCAGCTGGAGCAGCGGTGGTTGACGTTTGCCGTTCGCCCCACAGACCGCGAGATGCTGCCATCTGACGATCAGTCGGTAAGTCGCGTTTCCGTCACTAGTGTCACTACGTGACAGCAGATTTTGAGTGGGAGAAGTGGGGGAGCGGCGCGAGGAAGAAAATGGCCGACGAGGCTACGGTAAAAGGGCAGGGACGTCGTGCGAGGTGCGCGCTGCGCGACGCGAGATCGTCAGTTTCGCGATAGACCGCGCGAAAAAGGGCCGTGATACCACCGCCGGGGAAGGCCTACCGCCATTGTTCGCAGTCGCGCGTTTCGTCGAGAAATCTCGCGATCATATATCAGGATTCACGGTGCCCGTTCCTCGCTGGTGCCATCGTCGCTCAGCGCGCCCACCAATCGCTCTCGGGCGCCCGATTCGCCGTTTAAAAAAAAGAGTTCGCGGGCCGAGTTTAGCCGACGGAAGGGCTCGCCAGAGAGGTAAACACGACACCCCCGTTTACACTGGCGCCTCCGCCTGGTCTCCGCCGTTCTTCCCGTCCCGTCCCGTTTTCAGTTCTCCCGCGTTCTCTCCTCGTTGCTAAAGCGTGTGCGTGTGTTGTTCGTGATCGCGTCGCCGCGCCGACCGCGCGCGATCGCCGTCTGTGAAGATTCTCTCCGCGTGCGACGATTGAGATCGATCAGCAGGTTGGTGAGTTTCTTCTTTCTCTTTCTTTCCTTTTCTCTATTTGTCTCTATCTCTCTCGCACACTTGTCAGGGCCACTTGTGGCCGTGTCCGTTCACGGGCGCTTTTTAAAGGGCGTGCTAGCCATCGTCGTGTAGCCGCCGTCCGGGTTTCTTCTCGTTTCATCCTCCGTGTAGATATCATCATTGTCGTCGTCGTCGTCGTCGTCATTGTCGTCGTCACAGTTGTCGTAGTACTTCTCGAGTATCTTTGTGCCATGTCGCGTATACACGTATACGGGGGCCACGCTCGGAGCGCATACTCCGCAAGAAGTTCGGAGTAAAGAAGGCACGCTGTGTGCCGCGAGTTGATTATTTATCGCGCGGAATCTCTCTACCTGTCGCGGTACCGAATCGGCCGACGGGCGCAGTGTGATTTAAAGGGATCGATTTGTCAACAAGTCGATGAGAGAGAGAGAGAGTGCGCGCACGGTGGCCCGACGCAACATAGCGGATTCTCGCTTCGCTTGTGAAGTATCATTACAATTTCCGTCGTTCGTGTGCATCTCTCGCGTATGCTCCGATATTCGCGTGCGTTTGCCACTTTATTGTACGTAAATTCGTTTTATTGCACGTTGATAAAAGCGCTTGTAATATCCTTATCGTGTCCCTTTCCGATCGTGTGTTCGTTTCTGTGAAAAATATTTTTTTATCGCGATGTAAAGTCATGTATATCGTAATGATAAAAAAAAACAAGCGATAAAGATAAATTACATTAACGATCGAACATCGACTGTTTTATTGTTAAAACTATAATATTAGCGCGTTTACCTTTTGACCGTTTTATTGTGCATTGTTTACAGATAAAGTCAGCTTGCGAATTATATCGCGATTAATAAAATCTACAATGGCAGTTAGGTAGTTGTAATTAACATTGGACATTCGCGAACTTTGAGCATATTTATATTTATTTTGAAGATGTAAAGAATACAATCATAATGAAGCCACAGAAGAAGGCTGTTGTTGCCAAAAAGGCAACTAAAATGCCAACAGTCGCCAAGAAACGTCGCACATTTACAGAAAAGACCATGCTGGATATAAAAAAAGAGAAGAAATCAAAGAAAAATGATAAGTTGGAAGATCCAAAGAGAAAAACAGATAATGATAAGAAGAAATTAGAAAAGGCAGAAGAGAGGAAAAAATTGGATGACAAAAAGAAACTTACAGAGGAGAAAAAGAAGGAACGATTTGATAAATTAGATGAAAAAAAAAAACAAGTGAATAAAGATAATGAAAAGAAATCTGATAAAATTGACGAGAAGAAGGCAGAAAAAAGAGATGATAAAGTTAACGAAGAGATGAGCCAAGATAATACGGATAAGAAAAAATTACAAAGATGTGAAGAGAAAGCAAAATTGGAAAAACAATCTGCGGATAATAAAAAGAAAATTGAGAAAACTGAGGACAAGAAGAAGAATGTTAAATTGGACGATAATATAAATACTGAGGACAATGTCAAATCTTTAAATGCATTGGAAGATAAGGAATCACTTGAAAATAAAATTGATATTCTTCCTCCCCCAGCTAAGAAAAGGAGTAAAGATGACAAGAAGAAAGATGTCAAGTTAATTAAATCTGATATTAAATCAATATCGAAGAACTCCATCATGAAGGATAAAAAGTCTGAACGTAAAAAAATTTCTGAGAAGGATTTGGCAAGCAATAAGATTTCTAAAACGAAAAAAGATTCCAAAACAAAACAAAATCAGAAAAAAGGTATTACGAGAAAAACAGTTTTGACAAAGAAGCCTCATTTATCGGTAGTTAAGAGACTGGTGGATAAGAAGATCAAGTTAGTCAAGTCAGTGAAAGATGAAGAAATGAGCGAAGATGAAGATGCAATCAAGAAAGTGAAGAAGAAGAGTGGTAACTTGACTAAGAGTAAGACTTTGCAAGAGAAAAAACCAAAGCTGGCGAAACACATGAAAGCCAAATTGCCTCAGAAGCATTCGAAGATCAGTGCTGTTCTAAAAAGGGAAGACAAGTTGAAAACTATAACGGAGAAGATTATGACCAAGAAGAAAATTGAATTGAAAGAGTTTGACCAAGTTTCGACCGAACATAAAAAGATCGCGAACAAAAATGAGACTTGTCAAGGACCAGAAGTGAGCAGCATTAAAAGCGAAATTGAAGAAGACAAGGATTCCGATAAGTGCAAAGAGGAGAGTCTTCAACCAAAATTACAGGATAATAAGAAAGCTATCAAAAGTGGTAACAAAATTAACAGCAAAGCCCCAAAGAAGACTGGGAAAACAATAAGGGTACAAACGGAGAGCAATAATCAAACGTCAGTTTTATCTGAAGATGCATCTATCGAAGAATCTAATAAACAATCCAAAATTTCAGAAGATAACGCGAAATCTATCACAAATTCCAAACAGGAACAAATCGGCGCTGAGAATACGGTTGAATTAAATTTAAAGGTTGAGGCAATGAATGGTGAGAATGTTAGTGGAGTTACATCTCAATCTGATTCTGAGGATGATTCTGACGAAGAGTACAAGAAGAATAAGCAAAAGGAGAGCAAGAATAAAGAGAGGGCTAATTCACCATCGGATGAACGTGCGCGACGAATGCGACTTTTTGGCTTTTGGAGTGGACCAAAACGACACAGGGTCGCATCATTGAATGCCTTGGCTAAAGTTCACTGCCTCTACGAAAATGAGACCGGCGGAGTTTATCTTGGTGGTTTTTGCAAACCGAAACCCGAAAAGGAGAAGGAGAAGGAGAAGGAGAAAGAGAAACCGAAGAAAATGAAAGAGGAAAAAGAAGAGCAACCACGTAAAGAAAAAGAGAAAAAAGTTGAATGCAAAACGGAGGAGAACGTCTTGAAAAGAAAACTAAGAAATGTGCCCGGACTACGTGGCAAACATTGGGATATGCCGGGGAGTTCATCATCTTCATCCTCATCCGAGGAAGACTGCGAGAAGGAAAAGAATGCTGAACCAAGCAAAAAGAAAATGATCAAAAGAAGAAAGAGAAACGAGGAAGTAATGGATTTGAAGGATATGGTTGTTTGTAAGAGGATGGCCAGTCTTAATGCCACTGCCATTTTGGCTGCTTCCTACTCCGACGAGAAAAATCGTTGTGGTAGCAGTACCAGTGATTCCTCCTCCAGTGAATCGGAAGTAGAGATAATTAAAAGACGTAGACAACATGACTCAGACGATAAGAAGAAGTCAAGACAAGGCTCCGATCCGGACGAGGTTATTAAGCCACCTAAGAAAGTTGTCATCGTTAATCAGGACACTGATGTCACTATCACTGGTAATTAATCATGTGTGGATTAAGCGTGAAAACTCTAACGATCTTCTTACTATGAATAAATTCTTTTCAAGGTGTCTACGTCAATCAAACTCGATCTACTCATCACGAAGGGTATTGCAGTATTGCTGGTATGCAATACAGAATCAGTTCTACCAGTCATACTCAAACTGCAGCTACCGCGGTGGCAACTGAACTTCATGATCAGGTTTGTATTTAACTCAAGTCATCTTCTTCTTGCATATTATATGAAAATTTATTTTATTATACGATATACATATTCAAAATAGAAAACTACAAAATAGAAACTACAGCTTATTCAATATTTATTTAGAGTAAACTTTTCTAAATAAATAGAGGTAAAATGAATGATAAATGAATTATAAGTATTTGTTTAAAATTTTTTTATTTATCTCTATTCTCGTTCTTATTGAAATACTTATTTTCTTCTTAATTATTTTTTTATTTATTTAATCGAATACAAATATATATTTTTCAATATACATTCCTTTTTTTATTAGCAGAAAATGGAACAACCTTGCAAGTCCTACACCCCACTCGGTGCATTATCTTCTATGCAGCCACCAGGCAGCCAGGGTAATCATCCTAACATGTCACCTCGTAGGCATTCAGCATTTTCGACCCCTCAACACGGTGAGTCAAATGCAACTGCATGTTTCTATGCTTTATTTGCCAGCTCTATTAAACATAACCGTAATTATCGAAAGCTACATCGTAGTCTACATTCCTCTCTGTTTATTATTCGATGTGATTTAAATTAAATTTCCACGAACCGCGTTTCATGTGAATTTACACCGCTCGTTATATTAATTTACTCGCCTCTCTCATGATATTCACAATACAAACTAAACGAAGAGTTACGCGTACATTGAATAACCGGCCGGAGCACTGTACAACGTAAATTGAAATCTCGCGTAAATTAGAATAAATTATCTGCCGTGGTGTTTTTTTAACTTATCGAGACGCTGCAAAAATTATTCCCGTCTTTTTTTCTGATGTACGCCATTGCGTCGTTTTGCATGTGCGTATTATACATCGTTCGGCGATTTCCTCTTTCAACCCGTGGCGAACGGTTAGCTTTTCTCTTTGTTCTATTGACGCTTTCTCACTGTTCTCTCACCCTTTATCCTGCTCAATTCATCACGAGACATACACATTGCACGCAACCGAGATGCAGCGTAGCCGCTGATGACAGCGTGCGAATACACGTGTTGTATGCATATGGAAAACTGTGTACAGTTTGCGTCGTTTGTTGACGATTCAAAATCAAAATGTCGTCATTCGGTTATATACTTATTACGTTTCAATATTATTCTAACTTGCGTTTATTCTAACTTGCAATTATTGGCTTCTTAATTTCATTCTTCAATTATTCCATGCATCTCTGAAATCTAAAGATACGCAGATGAGGGAAGGATAACATAATAACTCTTTGTATTTAGTATCTCATTATGCTAAGTATTTATCACATTAAACTGATGAATAATATCCGTGGTATAAAAAATATTAATTAGTTCACAGATCCGTTAAAATAAGTATATATACAGTTACTAAAATATGGAGATTGAATAACTACATGGAAAAAAACGGTTTTGCTGAAGTATTTAAAAATTTAACTAGATATGGCAAAAATAGCTAGATATAACTGAAAATAATTATTTGGATCAAAATAATCATATAAATAATCACATCAAAATAATTATATAGGTCAAACTAGTTGCTAGAAAATTTTTACAGCGTTGTCATTTACGTTGAAGCGTCTATAATATAATTATTTTGATAGTATATTTTGATATTTTAGTTCAATAAAATTATTTTAAATCTGTGTGTATCTGACTAATTTTTAGATACTTCAGTAAAACCATGTACAAATAAAATAACATGTTCCGCTTATTACATTTTCTTAGGTTCAGTCTGTTTTAAAACTCTATCATTAAATAATTATAAATTAAAAATAGTTAAGTTTTTTTAGCTTGCGAATCTTTAATTTACAATAAATTTTGACTAAGGATTAAACTTGTTACAATCTTAAACTGCGCCCGACTAAAGACGCTTTTCCCTTTACTAAATGTTAACAGAAAAGATTTTTTTTCATATCGTGTGAAACTTCTTATAATGTGAAACTATGTAACTCCAGTTCGTTCGGTTTACACGTAAATCCAAGTTCTTCTAATTCACATACATTTCACATAATTCGTTTTATCGAACGACGTTTTAACGACACTTGATATTGATTTACTGAACGAAGTTTTTTCGTATTTATCTGTTATACTTCACAAGTAATATAAAGTTCTAGTATTATCGTAGTTATTGTGAAACTTTTAAATAATGTTAACAATTGGATTAGAAGTCCAATAATAGAAGATTAAACAATATTAGATTAAATTTTTGAGTATTGGAGGATGTAATGTTCCTAAAATTGTATCTTACTCTGAGACAAGTAATATACTAAATTGAAAATATTTCTCTCTAAAGAAATAAAATTCTTTTAAAATTCGAGAAAATGCACTTTCTCTGATATTCTAAAAAAAATTAATTCAAGAGGGACTCGGATTTATGTGTAAACCAAACAAACAGGAGTTATATAGTTTCACATTATAAGAGGTTTCACACAATATATTAGGTGTAGTAAAAAGAAATCCATTATTTTTGCATGAAATTGAATGGAAAAATAATGGATTTCTTTTTACTACACCTAATAAAAAAAAATCTTAATATTTAGTGAAGGAAAAAGCGTCTTTAATCAGATAATTTAAGATTGTAACAGCGCAGTTTAATCCTTAATCGAGCGAGAAGCTTACTCCAAATCTTGAGATATCTACTTCTTATACTATTAAAATAATATTAAATAATATTCAATAATATTTAACTATAAAAAATAAAGGAATATGTGTATGTTTTAAATCAAAGTTAAAAGTACAGAGCAATCAAATCAGCTTGTTCCATTTACGTAAAAACATTTAAATAGCTGCGGAACGTGTTGCGCTCTGTTTGTCCGCTGACGGTACGAAAATAGATTGCCCAGATAAGGATTAAATCAACTACTCTGAGTTAATCCGCACAAACGGACGTTACGGATTCTCAAACGGAACGTTTCGAGAAAGAAACTTCGTTTCAACTTCTTCTAAATCAGTGTACAATTTTCTTAAGGTTTATTCGGTAAGTGCAAATTACACGCGTTTCGTCCGCAAACACGCGCCAACGATGTTACACATCCGCCTGTACAATTATCCCGCACTGGTTTTCGAGAGCAAGGTCAGTGCGTGCTAGAATCTTACTGGCGCAACGTGTGCCAATTTCGAAGTACCTTCTATAAGTCGTCTGAAATGAAGATGAAAACAAGAAACATACTAGTCAAAACGGCATTTTTAGGGGATGCTGGAGCGATCAAATTATCGACATTATAGTCATATAAAAATCTCCAAATTGACTGAACGAAATAAAAAATCCTTTTACAGGATTAAAGTAAATGCAAAATTAGGAGGTGGTGTAGTGGAGTTTATACTAAAATTGAAAAAAATTCAATTTTAGTTTAAAGTCTACTGTACCATCTCCTAATTTTGCATCTACTTTAAAAGGATTTTTGATTCTGTTTAGTCAAGGAAGAAATTCGAAGATTTTTATATGACTGTCGATAGTTTGGTCACTCCCTTTAATTATCTTAATTCAGAGACATTCTGACTGTGTTTCGATATACACTGGAAAATTTTCAGTACACATAACGTGAACTGTAGATTTTCAATACTAACAATGTATATATTGGAACAGGTCTCCTTAGAGGCGCGATTGCCTCCAACTGATAAACGCATAAACATTACCTCCTCAAAACGGCACTTTTGCTGTCTCTTTTTTTTAATTATCTTGGAGACTTTCTATTATACAGGGTGAGCCATCTAGCGTTTGGAATTTCAACTACCGGTTATTTTGAGTTTGAAAGGCGTAATAACATTTATGACGTATCAGAAATTTAGTTTTTTGTTTGACATTAAATGAGTCGCTATACACTTGAACAAAATTGGGAAATATTGAAAACTTACTTCCAAAGTGGTGAATCTTCAACCCAAACTGTAAGAAATTTACGTGGAAAATTTGATAGAAAAGAAATGCCTTCAACGCAGTTTGTGGATCAATTTGTGAAGCGAATTCGGCAAACTGGATCCTTATTAGATAAAGCAACTCGTTCACGTGCTCGTCCAGTAAGGTCAATCGAAAACATTGCTGCTGTTGCTCAGAGTGTGCTTGAACAACCAACTCGCCATCGTTCTCAAAACTTGAACATTTCATGCATTTCTTTGAGAAGAATTTTGAATAAAGACCTCGGTAAATGGTAATGTACTACCTTTCCAAAAAGCCATATTGTATACAGTTTACAGTCATTTGTGTTCTGTACATTTTCTTTATTTGAAAAACTAGGAGCATCAAATAATTAGTTATAACACTTACATGTATACAATTTTTTTAAATATACAATATGTAAGTATAAATATTGTCTAAAGTATGTGTAAGAATTACTTAATAGTTTTTATACATTTGTTAAAATGATAAAAATTAAAGACATAAACGACCCATCGTGTGCAATAAAGGATTAGAAAATCATCGTATGTACTAAGAATAAAGATAACTAGAAAAAAAGATATTTACGTGAAAGTCTCGTAAAGCCATAAACTTTGAAAAATATTCATGCATTTTTTTTTAGAGCCAAATTAAATTCCAAATTTTAAATGGCTCACCCTGTATAACAAGCGCAATTGCTTGAATCGATAAATATTATCTCTTTTCTATAAATGTACATTATATGAAATTAAGATAAAAATGAGAAATGTACATCTTCAAAAGAAAGAATTATTCTTCAAAACGGCGTAATTTTTGCGTAAATTTTTTTTTCTAATTGTCTAATTCGGAGACGTTTTATGGAGATACGATCACCTCAAACTGACGCTACTTCTTTTCTGTAAATTTATAATTTTATGAAATTAAAATAAAAACGAAACTTTCACGTAAATATCTTTTTTTTTAATTATCTTTACTCTTAGTACATATGATGATTTTCTGATCCTTTATTACACACGATGGGTCGTTCATGTCTTTAATTTTTATCATTTTAACAAATGTGTAAAAATTATTAAGTAATTCTTACACATACTTTAGACAATATTTATACTTATATATTGTATATTTAAAAAAATTGTATACGTGTAAGTATTATAACTAATTATTTGATGCTCCTAGTTTTTCAAATAAAGAAAATGTACAGGACACACATGACTCAATCGCGTGTACTAAGGATTTTCGGAGATACCATATAGAGATAGATGGTAGACGATTGCCTCGAACTGCTAAACACACTAGCGTTACCTCTATTTTGTAAACTGTATACAAAATTACTTACATAAGCAATTTTCTTTTAACAGAAATT
>Ga0157364_1001279_pt1 | contig 20933 bp, 8 predicted proteins | sample AttsexASBM2_FD_111476 | JGI IMG/M metagenome (GOLD analysis project Ga0157364, IMG submission 111476) | Fungus gardens microbial communities from leaf cutter ant in Ribeirão Preto, State of São Paulo, Brazil - Atta sexdens ASBM2 | ecosystem: Host-associated > Fungi > Mycelium > Unclassified ...
AAAAGTATTTGTCAAAAATATAGAAATACGCTTATATTTTATAAAAAAAAATATAAGAGAGAACATATTTATAGATATATATATATATATATATATATATATATATATATATATACATAATGAGCAATATAAATTCAAATGAGAAAATATGAAATAAAGCAATATTGGGTTTTGTAACTTTCTTTGTTCACATCATAGATATATAATTAAAAATTATAATAAAAAATTGAACGACACGTACTTTATTTCGTCTTCATTAACATTAATCGCAAGCCGATCCGCTTTAAATGGATCAAGAATCGGAATTCCAAGTTTCTCGTTTCCTGTTTTCAAAGTATTTTTTAACTTCTCGAGAGCATCTTGTATCATCGGATTTCCAAACGGCTCTGCTAAGGAAAAATAAAATTTATATAAATTTTGCATATAACAATTATTTTATTATTAGCTTACGCAAAGGTTTATATTTTTGATGAAATATTATTAAAGAGAGAAATATCTGGTATTTTTGAAAAAATGAGTAAAAAAATAATCTTAAAAATTAATAATATTAATTATATTCTTAATAACGTATTAATAATAAAAGCATAAAATTGTGAAAATTATAATAATATAAAAGAATAATTAATTCGTGATAATAATCTGATAATACGATAAATAGATTATTAAATATATGCAATTTTTTAAGATTTTTTAATTAAAAATATATAATATTTCAAGAGAAGTATTAAAAAAAAACAATTGAATATTTAAAAACAAATAATTTAACTGCAGATTGAAGAATAGACAATATAAAAATAGGCATGAAATAAATAATATGAACAATTTACTCTTTTAGAAAAATATCGTTTGGTACAGCGTTGCATAACTTGTTAACGGTTCGCTTGGGTCGCATGTGATTTATCTGTGAATTTTTGGCTCATAGCCGGAAATATAAAATCATATTTTCTATTTTATACAAATGAAATAAACAGCAAATGAATTATACAGTCCGAAAGATTTTAAATGTCCTGATTTTAAAGATTCTAAAAATGTCCTTTTGAAAATGATTCTTAAAAAAATTGCGCATCACTAGCTTGGAGAAATGTATCTCTAGAGAAATATAGGAGAAATAAAGGGAATTATAGAAGAAAAAATATAGATATCTGTTTACCGTTTATTCTCATTGCCCTTGCATTGCAACAGATTAGGAGCCCGAACATTACCTGCAGCTTCATTTTTCTGCGTGAAGTAGAAAATATGGTCTATTTATTATTAGTTACGCTATCACAGTACCTATCCAGCCTTAAAGCTAACAAATTCTCGTTATTATTATTAGCCAATATTATTATCGTAAAAGAACATCGAATATATTTTCGCAATCAAATATATTTTCGCATCTTTCTGCGACGCGGATATTTAAGAGACATGGAAGCCGAAAAAAATTTAATTTCATTTAAATTTAGTTAAATAAATTTAATTGATTCATCACTTTTTTGTGTTTAGTATCTTTTGTGCTTGAAATTGTATATTTTTTATTATCTGTGAAAACTTTGTGGCCCTCAAGGCCTAGAACAATCATGTATTGTTTACATACGGTTCGTCGTAAGTTGACACCAGTATTCTGATAACCGTCCAACTTTGCGTTTGTTTAGACAGCACAAACAAAACTGCGAGCTGAAGAAAATGTGGACGTATTTATAGGCACAATTCGCTGATATCGAATCAAGATTTCTTATTGATTACGCACATCGTATAATGATTCGATCTTTGTCCAGTTAAGAAATTTGATTTCTTACGAAAACATGCAAAGTTTTATGTATTTTTCGTTTTTCTTTTATTGAAAAATTCCATTGAGTTTTCTTGAAAACCTCGAAGTAGTTGTTAATGGCATGATTTTTCACGTCGCGTAGTGTATATGTATAGGAAGCGCAATTAACTGCAATTATATTATTATGATTAATTTTATTTTGGCGTAATGGATTTGTTTTCTTATAATGAGTCCTGTGTCTCTTATCAAAACCAGAGATAGACTGAAGATTAGATTATAAATCAGCTTGTTATGCTTGTGTAACAATCAAGTGATGTATATAAAGATAATGCACAGTCTTGGCAGGAATTAAAATACTGTACAAATTTTTTTTAATCGATATAATGTGATTTTTTGCATATTTAATACATTAAAAAAAAATTTTTGTATATAATAATATCTATATGCAGATAACGTTAATAAGCTATAAATATTTAAGAAAGTAAAAAATTATTCAGTTATACATATTAATCATTCAAACATTTAATTAACATTATTTCATTAAATATTTGGTAACTATTACTAAACCTTTTTTTATGGAAAAGCATATTTTGTGTCTTTCTAATATTTTTTTATTTCACAATTAAAATTTTTTTATGAGCAATGACAATTTATTTGATTCAATAGTGAATATTTGACACATTTGTATAAAAATATAAAAGTTAAAATTACATTTCTAAATGAATAGAGTTTGAGTATCTGCTAAACTCTCTAAAAAAAAAAAAAGATACACTCTAGGTCTAATCTATGTCGGTAAAAATTAATATCGTACATAAATGATATTATAGATAACATTATGAATTCGTAATATTATTTAACTGAAAAAATATATACTTATAACAAAAATATAGATTTTTATAATATGATAAATATTATTTTATGCAATAGAACAGATATAAATTTATGTACAATTGAAATAAGTAAATAATTCAATTTTAATTATATTGTAGCGACATTTTAATATAAGATAGCGATAAAATGAAGATTTGTGACAATACACACATAATAAAAAAGATTAGATTAATTGAATCTTAAATTCTTTCTCGTTTTCCCTCAATTGTATTGTATTTATCGAATCTTTTTTTTCTGATAAACGCGATATCATGCGAACGTATAGTATTTTCAAAGTCTGTTCATTACCATGTGCAAGACAAAAAATATATTTACACATTTATTTTTTAGAAATAATTTTTTATGAAATTTTATGAGGCATATTTTTTTTTCTTTCGTATTTTATCATACACACAATAGAAAACATTTTATGTTTATGTTGATCTATTTAAGTCCTTGTTAAAATTTTTTTTAACATATTAAAGTATTAATTTTTAACACATTCAAGTATTAATTTAACATAATATAATTACAATATGTTTAATTTAAATATTTTGTGCTAAAATGATATTTGACATTTCTTAGTATCAAAGTAATGTAATTTATGTGTTACTTAAATGAGCAAATAACATAAAAATAACATAAAAATAATATTTAAAAGATAAATTCTAAGATAAATGAATAAAATACGTGTTATTTAATATACCATAAATGTTAATTTTATTTTAAAAAATGTTCTTACAGTTTGTTTACAAATTATGTTAGTATTATCTTATTTTTAATTTAATGTTGTATTACTTTTAATTGGTATCGATTTTCTATTTTTAATATTAGTATGAAAATAACATAAAGAATAAAATTTATAAAGAAAGCGAAAATCTTATTATAAAGGAAAGAAATATTTTCACGCTTGCGATTTTTATACTTTTTTATTAGTACATTTTATACTTTTATTAGTACAGAAATAAATTTAATACAAAATAAGCTTCGTTAAAAATTTTCTGTCTTTGACGATATTACCAACAAATGCTCTTTAAGTGCATATCATGTATTTGTATCATTCAACTGAGATCGATCATTGTAGAAATGATTGATTGAACGATAGCGTGGCGCCAACATGGTAGAAAAGTATTACAAACCTACTTTCAATAGATCTAGAAATGTCATAGTTAACAGAAATTTGTTGAGAATCCACATGACAATGTTATTAATAATATACGCAACCGGCTTTTGGATCTTTTGGGCGGTGAACTTAGACGTAACATCGGAGATCTTCTTGTTGAATATCTCGGATATGTCCTTATCGTTGCAGAAGGCCGTTGCGTTAAACTGCGGACGATAGGAAAGAAAATTTTATTAGAAATCAAAAAAAATGAAAATAATCAGTAATAGAAAATTAATTGTTTTTACACCATACAATCGAATTCATTGAGAAACGTTTGAGAGATTTAAATAAACTTCTCTACGGAGCCGTTGCATGTAAAATGTCAAACTCCTATAATTGCATATTTATATTTTTTTCAAGTAAAATAAATTTATTAAAATTGATTAGAGAAAATTAAATCAGTGTTTTATGGAGCCTTCATGATTAGACCAATCGACTTTTCATAATCAACTTATTTCTTTTTTTCTATCTGCTTAATCCTTTTACAATTTACGTTATTTTATATATATTTTCATACATATTATTTATAAATATATGCTTATTAGTCAAAAAGTTTCAGTAATAATTTTTTTCAACAAAATGAGATGTAGATTTTTCAAATCTTTTTTATAATAGTAGTTTGTAGAAGATCGATATCTCTGCTAGCAGCAGTGTGACTGGGTCGCCTTTTTATATATGCAAATTGAAAGGCAAGAAATGTGGCAGTGTTAATTTGATATATCGTACAAGTAACAATTTTCTCGCATAATAACTGATGTAATCAAGAAATTAACATATATTATTTAACGTATTGAAAAAATTAATAAATTATTCGTCAAAATTTTTAAATATTAAATGTGCAATGACATTGTAGAGAAAACTTGTAATATAAGCTTACATTTACATGAGAAAACTGATCAAGAAAATCCATTATCTGAAATATAAAATGGTAAAGCGATTTATTTGATTTTCTTCATCATTTTTCTTTTAACTTCTAACATTTAATTTGAATTATTCTTTATTTTGAGAACAATATGAAAATCGTTAATAGAATTTTGAAAATTATGTATGTATTTTGTTTTTCAAAAAATTATCTAATGTTAATGTAAATGTTTATTTATTTTATATTCGATATTATTTTTGTATTAATCTGATCGCTTATAGATGCGAATCCTGAGAATAACAATCGCAAAATCCAGAAAGGAATTGACAAAACTACAACTTAATTACTTACATCTAATGCTTCCAAGAAAGTCTTTGTATCTATATTTTGAACTTGCATATGCTGGTTCTTCAAGTTGAAATCAACATTCATAATAATTCTAAGGTTATGCAGGGTTCCACTAAAAATTAAATATACCTATGTAGCTTTAAAGATTTTGGGATCTCAAGTTTTTACTTTAAAAAATTATCGAGATGCATAGAAATAAAATATATAGATATAGAAATAGATAAAATATAGAAATAAATAAAATAGAAAGAAAAATATTATAAAATGTGTCTTGCACTAAAAAAAGTGCCAATTATATAACCATCAAAAATTGAATGAAATAATTTTAAATAAATATTGAGGTAATAACTAAACATAATTTTACCTTTACAAATTATTATTTCACTCAATATTTGATAATTATAAAACTTCTTTTTACAGTACATAATTTTAAAGAAAGGAACTTAATTATAAAGGAATAGTATTTATTAACAAAAAATGGTTGATTATTATATATTTTAAATAAACGCCATCAAAAAGATCTTTCTTCCTGATTTTGTGCATGTTAAAAAGATTCATTTAAATATAAATTTATCATTCAATTTAATAATGGAACGATAAATTATCTTAAATCTAAAAAAAGTCCCGTTGAAATTTCCATCAAAGCAATCTCAATTGAGTTTCGCATTTACTAAAGGTGAGCTTGACCACCGTAAGAAAGCTGAACGCGAGATCGCGGATCGGCGCGATCGCGTGTTTCGCACGAAACATATAAATTCACGATTTAATAACGCGCTTTGTCGCAGTTGGCGTCGCCTGATAAAGCGATGAATGAAAAACGGCTAACTCATTGTCAGTCATTCTAGCTCCCGTTTTTTTTCACGTACATATTTTAAGCATTGTAGTTAAATATAGATGAAGCAGAATGAAAAACGAGTGTTTTTTACGAGGAAAGCCAGCGATCTTTCTCACTGCAATAATGATGATAATAATGATCAATTATAATTATGCTAATGATAACAAACAATTATTTATTTTAATTACGATAAAGATAATCACAATATATTATTACGATAATACTAATTGAAATTAATACATATTCGTTAAAGATTAAAATTTTTCTTTCTCTTTTACTGATAAATAATAAAATGCAAAAATTGGCAGCAAGATTCTTTTTCGTGTGCCATGGATATTAGAAAATCGCGATCGAAATTAATGCGCGATGATAATTAAATTCTCTCAAAAGGAACAAATACTTACTTTATATCTCCACCTCCATGAACATCGTAGTTAAGGATGTTGCCTTTGAAGGAGTAATTAGTATTCGCGATTATCAACGGCCAGCTTATATCTATGTAGGCATTCAAATCAATTGGTTTGAATTTAGCACTGTTGACAATATACGAGGCCAAACCACTCACGTTAAAATGTTCAAAAAATCCCTTGAGTCTGAAGACACGAAGAAAAAATAAAAAATTTACCAGTCATCATTAATAAATTTCGTTCTTCACTTCGTCTAATAACGTATCGTTTATGATACTAAAACTGTCATATCATATATGATACATGATTAAACTAAGACATGTTAAATTAAGAATAAGGAGAGATCCCAAGCAGAACAACAAATCACGGTAACATCAAAATGACATTAAAATGAATAAAAAATGATAAAAAATAACTTTTAATGATTATTTTGGAATTATTTTGACATCATTTTGATATCATAATGAATTGTTTCCGCTTGGAATCTCTCCTCACTAAATTATATTTTTTAAATGCAAAAAGTATTCGTACAAAAAAAATATTTTTTTAAGGATCTTTGTTTTTAAAAAGTAAACATTAATTAGCAAAAAATAAAATAAGTTACATATTTTTTAAATTATTTTACTTAAAAAGTTGTGTAATAATGAAAATATATTAATAACAAAAATAAAAAAGTATATTCTTTTGATCGTAGAAGAAATTTAGCAATCGAGAAATTTAGCTTTTAAACAGTTATTTTTGCGAAGAACTTTTATTTATATTAAGAAAGAATGTATTTATTGTTAATAAATTGTTAATTAAAATTCATTTTTTATCAATAAGACTTTTTTTATAAAAAAATCTTCTCTGTATAAATACTTTTCACATTCATTGTATCTTTTTATTAAGTGTATAAATTCTACTGCATAATATATGGCGACAATTTAAAAAATACAAAATCAAGTAAAAGATATTGATTATAATCGTGATAACATTCTCTGTCGACCTATTAGGGATAAGTATATTGATTTTAATGCTTTAGCGATCAACGTGTTACTTCAAACTGATACGCACTCTATGTTATCCACAAAAGTAGATAAATTATATTTGACGGGCTGTTTGTTCATAATGGACGGATCACCAATCGGAATTCCGTATTTGACTTCCATTTTTCCATTGGTTTCATTTTTCAGTAAAGACTTAAACTTTTCGAAGAAATTTTCTTTTAAATTTATTTTAGGTCCGGCAAACTGTATAGCTGCAATTAAACATATGCATCAATCAGCGCTAAATACAATAAGTAAGGATGTCGATATTGCATATTGATGATGTCAATTCCTCTTTCTGATGAAGTGTTAAAAAAAAACTAGAACAAAAAGTACACGAAGCACGGAAAGATCTGTAGGAAATTGATATCGATCTATATGAAGAATAGACCGACAAAAATAAAACATTCATAAATAGACTTATTCAAATATATAATGTCTAAAATCTCTGTATTAAAAATCGAAATACCATTCAAAACAGACAAATGAGAAATAGAATCTTCCAAAATAAGCGGCTTAAAAGTAGATCGTTCAAAAATAGACAAACATAGTGCGATATAATTGTAAGAACAATATATTTTCAGAGAAATACTATTCGATATACGTCTAGAGAAATATTAGAGGAGAAGAAAATACTATAGGTATCTACTTACAATTATCGTCTATCTCAATTGCCCCAGCATGGCAACATATCAGGATAAGCCCGAACACTACGAAGTTCATTTTTCTGTACAAAGTAGAAAACACGGTCGATTTAACCGCTTCTGAAGACGAAGAGGATCAGGATACATCCTTAGATCGTAATCACACTACAGGTTGCCAGTTACAGTTGCTGGTTATCGGTTCTATTTTCACCAATTATGTTGCAGCTAACTTGCACTCGCTGCATCATGCGAGCGAAATTTATTCGATTAGCTAAAATAAAACCGACAACCAACAACCGTAATCGACCAGTGTGATTACGACCTTAGACTGCCTTAGAGGACGTTGTCACATCTCAAAACATTACCAGAAATATAAACATTTCAGAAATTGTTCTAATATTATGTTACAGTATCCGTATAAAAGTTAAATATAATTCTCTTATTAGTGCAAAAATTATTTAAAATTTTTTTGTTAGCCTTGTGTAAAATTGCGTTTGTAGTAGTTATTTGTAAATTTGATAAGATCGTAGCATTACGAATTAAATCAAACTCTAATAAACTGCAGCAAAATGTGGTCATTTCGCATAAAATCATAATAAATCAAATTTTGTTGTTTTATTTTTTTGCAATTCAGAACAAATTTATGACAAAAATTTGTTGCTAATATTAGCAGATATTGACTTTTTGAATTGATTTTTTGTTTTGGTTGATACTTCTCGCTGATATTGTAGAGAAAATATCCTTAAAAGCATCGAATTCGCCAATTCCGAATAATCAACGTTCTTGTGAATTAATGACGTAAAAAACGCACCTGAATATTCTCGGTGGAGAGATTCTGGTAGATTCAGGGTGAGAGTTGGCAAGACACTTATTATCATACTTTTGGCTCTATATTTATAGATACTTATGTTCGGTAGGGAATACAAGTGATAATTATGCATGAATCATTTGTAACTTAAGTCGTTAACAAATGCTACGCAATTATGTTTACACTTTTTTTATGACGTAAGATAAAGAATCGCATGATGTTGTAATTGAGAAAAGTATGCCATATATTACAGCCTTAGCCAAAAATATTAGGCACCTTATTAATCATTATTTAAAGCTTTATTTTTAACTTAGAAATTGATTTATGATATTTCTTGTAAATTATCTTTTATTTCAAGAATCCTTTAAACTTATGTATAATACCGATAACCAACATTAAGAGAAAAATGTATGAATTTTAATAATATTAATAAATATTTTTTTTTATAAAAATGCTTTATTAAATGTAAACATATATTTATTTGCTACAAAATCCATAAATTTGATTTAACCATTATTTTTTATTTAATAAATATGTATTTTCTGTAAATAAATGTTACGTTAGTATTATTCAAACATTAGTCATTAAAATTAATTATTCATTAAAATTTAGTATATTTTTCTCTCAGTAAATATTATAAATAACAAATAAATGCAAATAAAAGAATTATAGATAAATAAAAAAATATAAACGCCTAATATTTTTGGCTAAGACTATAGGTCATTTTCTGATCTCTTATCAAGTATACAATATCACGTATTTAATTACGCCAATATGAAAAACTTAAAGTACGGAACTGAATGTAGAGAAGACTGGAGATGGATTATCAAAATATTTATAACTCAAACAGAATAAAGAAAATCTAATTAAAATAAGGGCAAAAAAAATCTCTTTTTTTTACTGTAGATTGCTGATATAATATTAATTTATATAAAATGATTTGCACAAGCATTGTATATTATGTATAACGATTTTTAAGAAAATGAAGTAGTATAAGTAAATTTTTCTTATCATCTATTTTGTTGTCTGACAAGTCTTTGGCATTATTATAGCGATATTCCTATATTCATAGAAAGAGAGCATGTTTTTTAGAAAATCTGTGCTACAGTTAATTAATCATTAGCCTGACAAAGTTTGTGAATACAATCTCTTTTATTAAAAATGGCAATGTGAGATAGATTGATCAAAAAATAAAATGAGATTAGATAACAATTAATTTTAATAGAGAATACATTTTTAGAGAATATACTTTAGAGAATACATTTTTAGAAAATATACTTACAAATATATTATATTTCATGTAGATATATATGTTTTTCATTTTTCATAAAGAAATTACGGTAAAAAAATAAATTACGTATTTTATGATTAAAATAACTTTTTTATTTGAATTAATATCATAATTATTATTAGTTTTCAAAATATAGAACTGATATTAAAATATAAATTGTATTTTTTATATGTGTTGTCCATAATACACGTAAATATACTACTACCAATCTTAGAGCGCGTGACGGTCAACCCAAACACGGAGTTAATTATCACATTTTTGCAGTTTCATTTAAAATTAAATAACTTATTTTTATGATGTGATGAATTTATGAGTAATATTTTTTTAATACCTAAAGCATGTAAGTATATTATAACGTACATAATATTTCAAAATTAGGCATCCACTTTTTTCTAAAAATCACTAATCAAAAGCCCCGGTCTCCTCTACGCTGCATGTATTTCATTTTGATTTTCTTCCTTTTTTCTTGTTTTTCCGTTATCTTACATTTAATTCAAGAATAATTGATAATGACATTGCTTTCCTTCCTGGCTCTCGATAATTTCATTTCTCACATGCTCGAAATATGCTCGAACACGGTTTATATTGCTGTTAATTTCTGTTTATTGTTCACAATAAATCTAGCGTGTTTTTTCTTCTTCATTGAATCCCAATGAAAATGAAGATTAGATTGTAAAGTATCTTACAACATTGCAGACTGTTTAATCTTTTAAAAACAGTTTTTTGGTTTACCGAGATTAAGCATCTGTTTACACATGTACCGATTCGTAGATTATTGAATTGATTTTCAACGTTTTTATTAAATAGATTGACGATGCGCTTTCCCTTTGTACTGAAAAACGTCGGAGTAATTAAATTATCAGGGAGGGTGTCAAAGGGATGCGCCACGAGCGGAAATTTCGCTTACGGCTAGCGTCCATTTAAGAGACATCCTATCGAGAGTCACTCTGGAGTCATCTCTAAATGAATGTAAAGATTAATAAAGAGAATTATTCCTTTGCTTTATTTATATGTTCGCATTCTTTTGTGTATTGTATTTTTATATTAGTTTTTATATTATAAATCATATAAAAAAAAATCATATATTTTGTTCTATATTTTATTTTACATTGTACAATAATATTAATTATTATTATTAGGGATCGTAAAATTACGGATACCGGATATTGACTATTCGGACAGAATGTAAAATCGAATATCCGAGAAGGCAATTTCTTCGAGTCGGATATTCAACATTTTCTGGATATCCGACCGAATTCCGAGAAAGTATCTTCTGAAAAAAAGGCCTATAGAGAAAAAAATTGTAATTTTGCAATAATGAATAAGATATTATAGCATCATGAATATGCATATTTATTTCTAAAACATTTATATAAGAAAAAATCAATTTAATAATATCAAATTTCAACCAGATATATTCCCGGATATTATATGATATGATATCCAGCTATCTGGTTGGATAATAAAAAATGCCGGATAATACCGAATACCGGATTCTTTCCGGATACCCGGTGCATTCCTAATTATTATGTTATTATAATTTATTATACTATTATAGTTAATATAGTTAATAATAAAATAGTATTCTTTGTCGTAGTTTTATTTTTATTATAATATTTTTTATGATACTATTTTACATGTCGCATTCTCTTTCCCTCTCTTGTGTGTATTATTTTTATATTAACCTTTATATTATTAATCATCTATTTAATAACAAAGTATATTTTAATCTATTTTTTATTTATATATTGTACAATAGTATTATTGCATTATTATAGTCTATCATAATTTTATTTTTATTACAACGTTTCTTGACATTATTTCGTATGTCGCATCCTTGTGTATATCATTTTTACATCTATAAATTATCTATATCTAATAATCAAGTATATTTTACTCTATTTTATTAATACATTATACAATAGTATTATCATATTATTATAGTTTATCACAATTTTATATTCTTACTACAATATTTCTCGATACTATTTTTTTTTTACACACACTACTATATTATTACTCACTATTATTATCCTATTACAAAAACTGTCCTTTTAAATCCGTCGTGCTGACGGGTTGGAGTAGAGCGAAGAGCGAGCGAGATAGCGGCGAGGGTGAGATCGGGTGGCTGACGGCGGGGTGGCGACGGGCTGTGGGGTGGGTTGAGGGTGCTCGGCCGGTGGCGTAGCGCGGGGTGCGAGAGAGAGTCGGAGGGATGTGAGAGAGGAAGGGATGCCAGGCCGCCCGCCGGTTCACCCTCACTAACCCGCGGCTCGCTCGACTCTTCAGTGCGGCCTGAACGGTTAACCGGCCTACTTCTCTCTCTCCTTCTGCGCTTCGTCGCTTTGGTCCCGCCGCTGCCAACCCTCGTCATCGTCGTAGTCGTCGTCGTCGTCGCGACGTCGTTGCACCACCGTCATATCGCTGTGGGACCTGCTCGATTGGTGTAACCCATCGATGTAACGTCGCGAGAGGAACGCGAGATAAGAAACCGCTAGAGAGAGAGAGACTCTCTCGCTCTTCCTTTCTATCTTTTCTCTCTCTCTCTCTTTCTCTCTTTCATTCTTTCTTTATTTCTCTTTACTCTCTCTTATTATCCGCGAGCGGCTCGCAGCCTCCGCAGCAGTTCGCCGTTGTGGACAGCCGGCCTAAAAGAAGAAGAAGAGGACAGTTCGCGATCTCGGGGGAGGTTTTTCCTCGGTAGTGGTGTTCGGGACTGTGACTCGATCTCGCTCGTGAGTAAACGGGAGAGTTACGTCGAAGAATTACGACACTCGGAGGAGATCGCTCTCGCTCTCGTTTTCCTTTTCTCACTCTTTCTTTCTTTCTCTCTCTCTCTCTCTCTCTCTCTCTCTCTCTCATCGACACTGACGACGACGTTTCGCCAACGGACGACGACGAACGGACGCTACTCCGCTCCACCGCGGGAAGCCGTAAGTCTATCTCTCTCTCTTTCTCTTTCGTCTCTCTTCTCCTGTGCTGTGTGCCGAAGATCGATTCCTCTCTCTCTTTCTCTCTCCCTTGTCCCCTATCCCTCTCTCTCTCTCTCTCTCTCTCGCTCTTTCGTTTTATTACGCGGGCTCGCGTAAAAGTCTCTCGCTTCCACGCGCTCCGATCTCTCGCCTCGCCTCGCCTCCTCTTACTTTGTTTCTTCCTCCAGCTCCGTCGGTGTCACCCCCGCTCTCATTATGTTCGTTATCTTCTCCGCGCGGCCCCTGCGAAACGCGACGCAGAAGGCCGTGGCTGTCGTAGCGACGGCGTGGCGAGCCGTACCGGGAGAGAGAGCTGCGTGGATCTGCGTGGGGCTGCGTAGATGACAGCTGCGGCGGGGGTGGCCTGACGGTTGACGACTAACGCGGAGCATCCGCGGTTTCGGATTCTTCCAACGATCGTTTCGCGATCGAAATCGCGAAGAATCGGGAGCCCCCGATTGCATGCTAATCGCGAGCCAAGCGCCTAGTTTCTAGGAACTCCCCTCGCAGGACGTCCTGCCAGAAAATTTCCCTCCGCAACCCTCACTACCCCCATTTTCTCCCATTTTCATCTCTTCCGATCGAATCGCATTAGAGATCGCGAGATCTGCGCTGAATATCCAAGTCTATCTTTCGCAAATCTTCAGCGCGGTTTCTTCCTTTATTCTTTGACTGACTGAGCTCGCCTGAGGCGATTTATAATCCGCTATATACAGAAAACGCTCAAATAATCGGGATAAGCAGTTGTATGAGATATATATATATATATATATATAGAATATATATATATAGAATAGCTGTCAAAAGGTCGATTGTAATTTTACAGATAATTTTTATCAATCTATTTTTAAGTTTGTATTCTAAATTAATAAAAATCTTGTTACAATCAATTTAAGATCACGCTAGTGTATGTATTTAAAGTACCTGATATTTTAATCAGAATTACCACAAAATTAGAAAAAGGAAATGTCCGGGAAAGCATTGAAAAGTCAAAGAATTTTGCAAAATTTTCCGGAAAATAAAAATTCTTATCTTCAAAAGATTTAATATACGTATCTCATACACAATTTGGAAGACTATCAACTTGACAATGAAAAATGCAAGTAGTATCAGTAACATTAATAATAATTTACAATGTTATGTTAAATTGATCTCTCAATAAAATATTTCCAAATCAAAACGAAAATACAAAAAATTTCGAAATATTATTGAAGGTCAGGGAAACTCATGAAATTTTATCTGAAAATCAGGGAAAAGTCAAAAAAAAAGTTTTAGAAAGGGAATTTTAGAAAGAGGAATTTGTGACAACTCTATGTATTAATTTTTCTTTGTAAAGATTTTTTATCGTCATTTATTACTATCAATGAGAAATGCAATAAAATTATTATTGGCCTGAAACTTTTGGCAGCCACTGCATATTCGCTCATTTTGTATGATATACATGCGCGAGGCTATAGAGATATATGTTTCGAAAGGCTTCATCGGATTATTTATAAATTAAAAAATGAGCTTGAAAAACAAGCAATTTTTCAAAAGGAAGACATTTGTATAAATGCGTGTGCGAACTAGTTTTCCACAACTATTCTTCCAATAAGGCTTCTCTCTTCTCTGCACTAAGAAAAAATGTACTAAATTGTTATATTTGAACAGTATTAACTAAATATTTATTTACAGTAAATAAATATTTACTCAATAAAAAAAATTGTTAACAATATTAAACAAAGTATCTTTTAAGAACCATAATAAAAAAATAGGAAATAAAGGCTCTATAGTCCCAAAAAATTATGAAATTAAATTAATTATAGTTTTATATCAAATAAAATAAATATATCTTTATATTTAATAAGTATTTAATTGATACTATTCAAATGAATGATTTATTAAAATTTAGTACATTTCATTTCGATGTATTTATTTATCCATTCATTTTTATTTATCCATTTATGTCAAGTGTGAAGTCGTAAAAGTGCAATTTGGGAATCTCTTCGATTTGCAAACTTGCATAATCCCGTGCATGGTATTAATGAACAATGTCTATTCACATGTGCCCACTCTTTTAAATTATAGACTTTTAATACGCTCTTTCTCTTTCGCCAAGTACGTAATAGGCGTAGGCGTCTCTGATCGGAAAAAACTTCGGTTTACACATTCGCAGACCTTTTAATGTGCGCATAACGTATCGGATAAACTAACTTTTAATTTCGTTCCCTTTTTTTCCCTTCGCCGAGCACGCGAGTGCGGTTAAGTGTCCGTTTTCCGTTACGGGCGATCTTCGGTTCGTATTTTCGCGAAACTTTTTGCGCTACACGGTATTACTATAACGTGTCGATTAAAGCCCACGCCATTATATTCGCCCCCCGTACCGGTCCCCGCCACTATTCCTCGTTGTGGAATAATTAACCGCTATGCAGCAACGTACCGCGAAACGACGCGATCGATTTTAGGTCACGATCGTTCGCCCGTAATCCGATTAGCTTCTGCAACAGAATGATAAGTAACGACGACAGCGATAAACAATGATGCAAGAATGGAGATTCAGGCGACGCTGAAGCTACTGTTGGCGGTGCACAGCTCGTACCTGTGGCTATTAGACAAAAAAGCTAGATATATGTTTTTTTCATGAAACTCCGCAGAAGTAGAGCGGAAGTGACGATTTTTTTGTAAGTGACTGCAATTAATTACGCGCACTGACAGCCGCGCACTTAATTCGAGTGTAAAGCCCGCGGCACACGATGTTTTCTTGCCGGATTCCTTACAAAAATTTAATGGCCAATTTATTGCTGAAAGACCGTAATTAATTACTTATTTGGAGTACTGAAAGTACTGAACATCATTGCTCTTAACATATACTTAAAATAAGTAATTTGAGAATAAATTCTGCGGCACACGATGCATGTTTCCCTGCCGGATCCGTTACAGAAATCTAGCGGCCAATTTGTTACTGGAAGTCAGTAATTAATTACTTATTTGGAGTACTAAAAGTACTGAACCACTGAACAACAGTGTTTTTAATATTTAAAATAAGTAATTCGAGAGTAAAACGACACACGCATATTTTCCTACCGAATCTCTTATATAAATCTAATAGTGGCCAATTTATTACTGAAAGATAGTAATTAATCATTTATTTTGAGTACTAAAAGTACTGAACAATATTGTTTTTAATACTTAAAATAAGTAATTTAAAAGTAAAGTTTGCGGCACGATGCATGTTTCCTGCTGAATCCCTACATTATAAATCTAACAGTGGCCAATTTATTACTATAGAACAGTAATTAATTACTTAGTTGGACTTGGACAACGGTGCTTTTAATACTTAAAATAAAGACTTAATTATTGATTAGTATTAAATTTCTATATGCTTGCATTGGGATTGCTTACATTTTAGTTAATTACTGAGTTTTGTGTGGTAGAATTTTAGTAATTTACTAAAAAGCAAGCAATCCAGTAGGAAAGAAGTATCGTGTGATACAAACTTAACTTTTGCGAGGTAAAGCGGATAAAGGTAAAAAAGGAACGACTCCTCGCAGCAATCCCGGTGGCAATAAATACGATTGCCGACAGTGATTCTCGACGGTTGTTTCCTCTCGCGAAATTGACGCTACCTATTAGAGAATAAAAGTAGTAAAAGAGCGACCAGCCAACGGTATCTCTCTCGAATTGAGGCTAACCATTAGACTCTTATTGGTCCTTCCTTTACTACTACGACGTCGTCCGTGGCGACGTTTCACCGATGTCGAAACGGTAAGAAAAACATTTTACATCAAAGAGCCCTTTCTTTCGCTCTATTGGAAGAGCCGGGTCTAATTTCCTGTCCAATTTGTGCGGCGCTTTGTGCGAAGGCGATATGACGACGATGACGCCGCCGTCGCCGCCATCGTCTCCCTAAAGTCCTTGTTCGAGGAACGAGCGATGGAGAACAGCGCGAAGCAACGCGAAGCGACTCACCGTCGGCGGTATATTGTTCTTTTACCGCAGGCCTCCGTAAATACTTCAATACGTTACGTTCGATCGTGTCCTGTTATTATTTATACTAACACATATACATAGATATATTCGCCTGTGTACCCGCCATACCCTCTATTTTTATCTAAACTTATAACCAGCTCGGACATCGCCGGGATAATTTACCTTCGTCGAGAGTCACGGATTCGCGACGTGTTCGCGCCTCGTGTTCGTTAAAGCCGGATTCAAAAAGAGCAAATGAGCGAATGCGAATGAATGACTGATGGCGATGTCATTCGCACTTGTTGAAGGAACTTGTTCATTTATTCTCGTTCCAACTCGTTTATTTGGCATCCAGAATCCTATATGGTGAATCCGCGAAGAAGAGCCGAAAAACATTTATATTTAATTACGAGAAGCGAGCTGAAGAAAGAAACAGAATTTTATCTGAAATTATACCACATTTAGAAAAAAAAGACATAGCAACTCTAAAAGTGATAACATGCAAGTTTTATAAATAGAATTAATATACGTAGTTATAAATTATAATTGTCTAAATAATAATAACTATTAAGTAAGTTTATTCAATTATGTACATTAATTCTACATATAAAATTTCTGTAGGTGTTATTTTTATAGTTGTCATCACTATAATTTTTTCTCTAAGGTATAAGTATCTTATAAAAAAAAAAACAGAATTTTATCCGAAATTATACCACATTCAGAAAAAAACATAGTAGCAACTATAATATAGTTGTCTAAATGATAATACTAACTATTAGTAATTTATTCAATAATGTACATTAATTCTACATATATATATATAAAATTTCTGTAGATGTCATCACTTTTATAGTTGACTTTTTCTCTATATAATGTAGTCTTATAAATGCAGCAACTATAAAATAATTTATTCAACTGTGTGTACGATATATTAATTCGATATATAAAAGTCATATAGTTGTCATCTTTACAGTTGCCACTACTATGCTTCTCTGATTGTAATCAGTTATATCCGATGTAACTCATCATCATCACACCAATCGTGACGTTTCTCTAGGGACTAAGGGCGACCGGGTCGGTAGAATCGATTCGATTCGATTGCACTACGTCAACAGGAATCGCGTGGAAAAAACGTCGGACGAGGATCGCTCGGCCGTGCTGGGAAGCTCGGCAAAGCGCGAGAATCGACCTAACTACGAAAAGCGGAAAAGTTAGAAAACCAACTGGGACCCGGGGGTGTGGCAGGTACGAAGAAGCGACGGAGTGCGAAAGAGCAAATTTACGTGGAGAGCAAACGCCGGACGCGCAAACACGCCGAGCTCCCTGTTCGCGCGTTCCAATCAGGATCGGACTGAAAATAGGGGTGACCGAGCCTCGACTACGCTCGATTCCACAATTATGCATTTCACCGATTCAACCCCCACCCTCCCCCGGCCACCCCCGCACTATCCCAACTACCAATTGTTTTTCAACGGACGGGACGAATCGACGCGAGAGATCGCCCTCAATCGTTATCGTTAATTTAATAGAGAATCTGAATTCTCACCGACCAATCTACGCAGCAGAAAATAGGAAAGCAAAGTATGTGATTGTATCTTCTCTTCATTTTTTCTTTTTTTTTTTTGAAAGTTTTTGATTTTAAGAGAAAATTTGCCTCTAAATCTCTATTATTAAAAATAGTGTCATTAAAAAAATACATTTTATAATTTTATACATATATAGTTCTATTTTAAAACAAATTTAATGCAATTAGACATTTATGTAATAAATATCATTGTTTATTTTTATTATGGAGTATTTTTGCTGGATAGTCTTATTATAGAAGAAAAGAGAAACTATTTAAAAGCTGCTTAAATTTTATTTTATATATAGAACTTTATATAATTACTTACAATTATCTGATATTTCTTATAGATAAGTAAATTGAATTTTAATTTATTGCGTCACGTTCAACTTTTTTCTACGTCAGTCTTTGTGTTCAAAAATATTAATAATATAAAATTACTAATATTACGAATTGCATCAGGCTACGCATTATGTTTGTTGTATTATCGCCAGATAATTTTATTGCGTCGCAAACTGTAACTTATAATTACTTTCCTTTCGATCAAAATTATTCACTTGCAGATAGATAATATCAATTTGCAAATTACTTTCCAAGGTTTATAAACGAGTATTAAATGTATCAAATCGTTTCTATGCAACAATCATTAATGATATTTCAAGAAATTTAAAAATATCTTCAATATTAAATAATTTGCAATATTCTTTTTTCTTAAGAAATCAATTTTAATACGACATATTATATCGCATGTTTAAAACGGTTGTAAACATCATAGTTGCTTCAGAATTTTTCGTAGATAAACGCTCGAAGCGTCCTCGCGATTGCGAAGTCACGTTCGGACGTTGATAAAATCAGCACTTAAGAGCGGCCGCGTTTCAAGAACGTACCTATGTAAATCCTTACGTCGTCGTAAACGCGATTTTTTCAACTGATAAATCGGCAAAACGCGCACTGCGAATAATAATTTGCTGGATCGTCCGTATTATATTTTGCTCTGCCAATCGATCGAATTGACTCACTTTGTAAAAAATGAGATCAATCTTAAGTTATTCCACGCGCGGAAACAGAAAAAACCTCCGGTAATGATGTCAGTAATGGGCAATGGTAACATTAACCCACTAATGCCAATAATAACAAACAGACAAGGACAAATATCGTTGCGGTAGAAAAATTACTAGATGATAAAAGAAATCGATCCCAAAGACTGATATACTTTTTTGTCGAAAACAATGTACTTTAGTTGCTCATTTTTTTATATGCATATTTTTTATAAGGTATCACAACTCTAAAAAGTGAAATTTACATTAAGATTGCATGGTGTTCGGATTTTTAAAATTGATAACATAATTCTGTAAAATATATAGTTGAAAGTATAATGGAAAAAAAGGAAAGTTATACACGGAAAGAATGAATAAGAATTTAAATACAGATCTGAAAAAATTTTTGTGGAATCATCAAAATATTTATGCAGCAAGCCCAAACTGGTTGTTAAAATGTTAAAACTTTTTATAACACATTTTTGTTATCAAAACTTAAGCTCTTTATATAATTATTTTCATAATCCAACCAAATATTTTTAATCTATATCTATATGTTGAAAGAGAAAAGGTTACAGTTACTATAATTTAACTATAATCTATAGTCATTTTGGGAACAACTATATATTGGGTTGTCCGGAAAGTTCGTGCCGATGTTGAAGGAAAAACGCAGAAGATTTAAATTTTAATATACATTTATTAAATTATATAGGTTAGTCGACACGAACTTTCCGGACAACCTAATAGTTGTTTTAACTACGTTAATAATCAATTGATAACATTAATAACACATGCTGCTTAAAAACCTTTAGCATCTAAAAATCATTTTTTCTTAACTATATATTTTAGTTATTAACTCATAAATAGTAAATGAATTTAAGAAAATAGTTATATTCACTATAATTGCGATTGAACTTACTGACTAAAAATGTTTATTTCATTTACTATTTATATTTTAATAATTTATTATATCAATATTTAAAATTTTCCTAATTCATAATATTATTTTTTTATATTTTAGAAAACTGTATATGACATTATTATCATTAACATTGAGTAATAATCATAAAAATTCCCAATCCTAATTATTTTATCACATAATTATACAGTCACAAATATCGAACACTTTTCTCTCGATGTAGCTAAATTTTTAAATACGTCAGGAAACCTGTTCCGTGTAGAAATATTTATAATGAAGAAATATTTATAATGAAAAGAAAGGAAAATTAAACAAAAATTGCATATTCACTATCCTAATTAAAACATTATTTTAATTCAGAATTTTTAAAACGCTCTCTACTATGTATATAAAGTTTTTGTTAATTTTGAAATGCGTCACTTTTCTATCAACGCAGTGATGTAGTTGGAAACCGTGCCAAACCAGCTATAGCGTCTGCAATATATATATAT
>Ga0157364_1001280_pt1 | contig 20927 bp, 13 predicted proteins | sample AttsexASBM2_FD_111476 | JGI IMG/M metagenome (GOLD analysis project Ga0157364, IMG submission 111476) | Fungus gardens microbial communities from leaf cutter ant in Ribeirão Preto, State of São Paulo, Brazil - Atta sexdens ASBM2 | ecosystem: Host-associated > Fungi > Mycelium > Unclassified ...
ACACACACACACACACACACACACACACACACACACACACACACACACACACACACACACACACGCACGCACGCACGCACGCACGCACACATACACACACACATATGTGAGATAACTTTCCCTATATATAAGCTATAATCAAGGTTTATGGAAGTGAGAAATACAATAAATTTTATTGAACATTCAAGGACGCTAATACTCGAGAAACATGTACTTGCACAGAGTCTACACTTGAGACTTTTTATTCTATCATAACATGATAATTTCAAACAAATGAACGTCTCCATAACAGTTCGTTTCAATCTAAACACGATAAAATATTCAAAATATTATACGAGTGATATAATTAATATCTGTGTAAAACATTTCTCTCCTGATAAGCTATGTCTATCAGATAAATTTTGATATTGTACAGTAATTATTGCAAATGTGATAAATTGGGATTACCGTCCGTCAAAGACAAACAGAATAAAATCAAAATGAAATTAGATCAGTATGGCTCGTCGCGCGCTATCGATCTCCAATTTAATTAACACTAAAAGGAAATAAATGATTTCCTATTAATTGCGCTATAACAAAACCACTTATGATCGTCGAGACCGCAAAGGGAACAGCGGCGAAAAGGAAGAAAAAACGTTCGGTAGAACCGCAGGCTTGATGCAGGTAGGCATATACGCGCATCCATATGTCTGAACATTATGGGAGACCCTGTATAAGCTAGCGGTGCGTTATTATTTTTAAGACTGCGTGGATTGAATTTTTATAGGGCTGTTGGCATACGCTTAGCGGGCCAGTGGTGCTCAAATTGCAATGGCCTTACCGAATTTTACGACGTCATTAACGAGGCCTCAAGAAGTTTGAACACCATTGACAACGTAACGAGACTCACGGGCAACCCCGTGTTAGCATATGAATACCGGGGTAGTGAGGCCGCGAGGCTCAGACCAATAAAAAGAAATAGGGAAAGGAGAGGGCGCCACGGCGGATCGGTTTCGTATAATAAGCCCTTCCATTGGTGCTGAAGGGTGTTAACGTTCCCGTAAAAAAAGGGTGGAGTATTCACCCTATAGTCCATGATCTCAGTGCAAGAATTATTCGACGCTGAGTTTACAGTTCTGTAGTAAGCGCGAAATATTTCAATTCACATTGATTTTCGTTGCATTAAAAATGATCTATATGTGTAATCCGAGAGTAATTATTTTTTTTATATAAACAATCACCTAATCACTATTATTAACAATATATTGTATATTATTAATTGATTTTTTCGATTTATTAGTATTCAAAAATATTATCGATTTAATTACATGGATTTAATTACCATTTTCTGAAAAAAATAAGTAGAAACCAAATCAATGTTAAACAAAATAAGCTTATTATAATTTTTAAAAAAATAAATAACTTCTAAAAACAATATTTCTAAAAATGAAAATTAATATAACGTTTTTATTAATATAACATTTTTTATTGCGGATTTTCAACGGAATTACATTATTTAAAGGTTCGTAAAAAAATTATTTTTAAACAATTTTAAAAATATTCACATAAAACAACAATATTTTACAATTCACATTATTTCGCCACTGAGGTATAAAAATCCCAAATGATTATTCCCTAGTTAATTAATAATAAATGTAAAGCAAATGTCGACTACAAAGAAATTAGAAGATTGTTTATATTCATAAATAAACGCCTATTATCCAACTTATGAAAAAAGCTTATCTATAAATATGATTCATATTCCAAATTACATTGTAATTAATAACATTCAACATTATTTTTTAAAGCAAAATTAAGTTCTCTTTTACTATCTATTAGAGACAATAAACTCGTGACACTAATCGGTTCATTCAAAAAGTCCATCTAGGTAATGACTCAGTATAGATTAGTCATTCCATCATAGGCCATTACACTGTAGGTCAAAGTTCATAGGGGTCACGGCCATCTTAATTGACACATTTAGATATCGCCTATCATCATGTTTTCTGATCCTCTCTAAACTGTCCGAGAGCTCTCGAAAGACTCGATCAGTTATTCTTTTCAACCATTACTCTGCCGTAACACAGAAAGAAATTAAAGCTAAAAATACTAAGGAAAAGATACGCATCTATCGAATAAATCAAGATATTACTTGAATAAACATATTTTGTTAATTAGCCTAACAAGCGTTTCATAAAATGTGATTAACGACATGTTTTTTCAACTAAAGAACGAGCAGTGAATAATTAGGAGCTGTCGTCGTTAATTCAACTTGTAATAAAATGCATTGTAAAGCAGCCAGATATCAACAAAAATTTCGTCAATTTTTATCGTTTTATATTTAGCCATAAATTATATGCGCGGGCAGCTGCTTCCCATACCTGGAGCACGGTCATAATCATTTCTCAGGAATGTGTGATTGATTTAAACCGTGAAAGGGTTGGCCCGACGACTGGAGAGAATAGGTAGAAAGGGAGAGTGAAAGGGTGATTCGGAATTTCGGGCGCGCGGATGTGCACGCAGCGCGAGTCGAAAGAAAAAAAGGAAAGAGCACGCGATGCGCGTTGTAAACGCCATACCGCCGCGCCGCTGCTGTCGGGACACGAAATATACAGCAAAAACTAGGACACGTTCCACGGGAACGTGAGGCGAGGAAGAAGAATACTGAGAAGAGAGCGACGGAAGAAGGACGAAAATTATGGAGAGCGGACTCCGCTGTAATAACATCAGCGGGTCTTAATGGAGGCATCAGCCGATACTTGTGGCACAATTTCACGGGGTTTACGATGGCGTATATCAGGGGCCCCGCCGAGCGGATCAGCCCCCGGGGGATCCACATATGTCCCACTGAGACATTCGTAATCCCTTGTCTTCGTCCCATTCGTTGATCTCCTTAATCATCCCTCCTTGTCGGTCCCCCTTTTCGTCGAATACTTCCCCCTATTCTTGCGACCCCATATGTTTTCGTTCACCTTGTTTCGAACAGTAACGACGTTCTAGAGGTGTTTTTGATACATCCGTAAAAGTTATGAGGGTGCCATGAGTTCAACTTACGAATGTTTCAACATTTTGAGAAATCAGACAACAATAACTCGCTATTCATATGAGCTTTCATATCATAATATTTTCACTTTTTAATTATATGTTTCGTTACATTTAAGAAGTATTTCAAATTACTTATTCAAAATTAAAAATAAATAGTATTTATAGCTCCAAAAAAAATCATATTATTTACTCAAATAGAAATTTGAATTTAGTTACTGAGAGTAATATTGAAATTGCAGAAACATATCTATTTGTATCTATTAGTTTTTTGATAGACCATAGGCGATGTAAGTTTGTATAAATATACGAGGATATATACGATTCGCACATCTATCTATAAACCGAGCGCTCTGGGGTGTCCTGACATTTTTTTCCAGTGCGATCCCCACAGATGCATTTTTTATGACTTCGCAGACAAATAATTTACATCCCGATCGAATAGCTGCTCTCTCAAACTCCCCTCGTGAAAGTGACGAATGTCGCTTGGCAGACGCATGTAATGCTATTCAAAGTCGTTCTATCTTGCATTTCACTCTCCTGCGATTTTCTTCTCGGTGATGATTACGATATCAATCTCGCCGACACAATAAACAAGGATATGCTCAATATCGATTTACTGAAGCAAATATAACCAATGACTCTTATGCTTCTTGTCCTTTCAAGGAAACAATGTTTTTCGTAAAATAAAAAAATTATGCAAATTATAAAGCAAGAATGGAAGTTATCATTAAAAAATGATTTAACGAATAAAAAATAAAAATGAAATAAAAATAAAAATAAATAAACGTATAATATAAAATAAAAAAATATATAAGAGAAAAATAACTAGTACTAATTAATCGATATCGATTGATATTACTGCATAACTTGAATCATGACGAAAAGATAATATTTAGAATTAAGAGTGATGTAACAATGACATTAGATAACTCCTATTATGAAATATCAATCATAAATTATCAATTTACTGTGATAATACAAAGACAGTTTCGATAACAACAAAATATTCTAGGCTAGGACCCAAGAATACTAACTTAGTGACGTATCGAAATACATTAAGTCAACACTAACCAATTAAGAAGTGCCGACCCAACTCGATATAAGAGATACGATCCAATGAGTGGGAGGGTCTGCTTTGAGAGAGCCAAGCAGGTGATGGGTACCATTGTCTCGAGTCACTAAGGCTACAACCGCGGTCTATAATTTCGTCGAGATGGCCGATAGCGTCGATGAAACGCCGATTGAGATCGATATGTGCCCGTGAGGACATGTACGCTGACAGTTTGACCCCGCTGCGGTAGAATCGAATTGAGAGAGGTCAAGATCTTCTGGACAAATGCCACAGGCATGTACGCGATGAGGGAAGCGAGGGCATTCATCCCGACAGCAACGTCGGCTACTATTACAGGAAAAATCCGTAAATTCTGAGTCAGCGGCCATATTAGTTTCGAGAATTAGATTTCATTTCCAGATTGCTGTATAAGCTAAAAATTAAAATCGCGAATAACTACATTAATTTCTTCAAATATTACAGATTTTATTCTAATTTTTCAAACGTATACTAGTACTGTTTGATAACTGTTCGCAATTATATTCAATATTAATTTAAGTTTCATTGTAAATTAAAAAATAAAGAAAAAAGTAATTCTATTTCTTTCTCTTAAGGAAATAATAATTCTTAATTTTATTATTTTAATATATATTTTTTTTATTTTTAATAATTTAGCCTAACAATTAGTAGTATAAAAGCGTAATTAGAACATTCTATAAACTATAAACACGTAAATAATAAAATATTTTGTATTCTTTTGCAGCTATCTGACATATTGTGAAGTTCTCAGTAATCTAATGCAGTGCATCACGATCGATATGGGAGCGAAACCCACTGAGAAGAAAAAGCTTTGAAAGACAAGGCAAAAAGTTGTGGCAGACGGGTTTACGATTTCGTCTTGTCATTGTCTAGCATTCGTCTTAAAGTAATTTGTAATTTTTTCGATTTCAAATGGTTGCTTGTACATGATATCATCGATATCCTCGTATACATATCATATAAATCTTATATAATTATATATTTGTGAACAACTAAAAAAAATCGCAGGCCATATTCTTCAATTAAACAATTAACGTAACAATTAACATAAATTAACTTTTTAATAAGTTAACGCATAAAATATGTAAGTAACTGTAAAAATTTAATTATAAAATTGTTGTTTAGCAATTCCTTTAATCACATTAATTAATCTTATATTGTTTTATATTACTTGTTTTATATTACTTGTTTTTTAGGATGTTTTTTAGGAAATCGCGAACTCTTTGTAAGACAATGAAAAAATTTTATAGATTTTAATTTATACATCAAGAATATCGAAAATAAGAAATAAAATTGAAATAAATAATAAATGTTTTGAAAATGCATTGCAACGCAATGCGATTTCAACTATGTCAAGATCTCAAAGCAGATTCCATTCGACCGAGAGTGAATCCAATACAAGGCGCGCCTGAAATACTTCCAATGATCGATGTCTCATCACCAAACGTTCGTAGGAGAGCGTCAGGTTGTCAAGCGATTATAGGACATCATGTAGGCTTACGGGGAAGAGAGCATAGAATGGTACGGAACCACAGGTCCTGTTTTTTAAGGACAGCCGGTATCGCGACGGTCTCTATTAATCACCGCTCGATGACGGGTACTTGCTCGGTTTCTCACGAGTTCGATTCATCGAACTTGCATTTCGTAGTCCGATGTTGAGCCTCGCATTCTGTTATCGAGACCTGAGACTACTTCGGGCCTCCTTTGATTGGATGGCGCTACCGCCGTGAGGTTTCTCACGGGACGAGGCGGGATCGAAAATTGATATAATGAGACAGATTATCCAATTGAAAGTTATATCTCCTTAGTGTTGGGATTGACGGCGTCGGCCAACGATGATCAATTACATGTCGATATCAACTTCGCTTTTTATCATTGTCGAATATTATTAGTATTATCAATAATAAATGCACTTGCCGTCACTTCTCACTTGCTGATCTGTCAACGAATCTTTATTAAAATTCCGTCGATATATTCGTCCAGCACGACAACAGCAAAAGACACTTTATACAATAATTACTATCGCAAATGATGATTCATGTAATTCGCTATAATCTTACAGCTATTATGTTGCATGCCGAGAGAAAGCAAAATGAAGTAATGATAGATGGTTTCTCGCATGATGCCGACTCCCACGAAAATACGAGATTTAATTTATAATTTCGGAAGTACTGTAAGAGGAACCGACTGTCAGGACGTCGCTCTGGGATACAGCCTGTCACCCCTTCGGACAAGTAACCCCTACGACAGACACGGACACATGTGATAGTGATACGATGCGTGCACACACGCACGAGCTTCAAGCTAACCCATGACCCATGTCCCATCGACTGGCAGGCATGAGAGAGTCTCGTATGGGGCTACGAATTAAATTTCACAGCTCGTGAACAAACGTCAACTTTGTCGGATATATTAGACCGCCGACATCTTTCTTTCTAAGAATTAGCCATTTCGTCATTGATTTCTATATTAATTAAGTTGTTAAGTATACAACGAATATTATTGCTCGATATATGTTAATCGCACCCAAATTGCAACGTGGATTTTTTTCTAGATGAATCATAGCAAAGAGAAGAGACTGCCTCGACCCTGTAGAAATGCAGGGGCTTTTTCGGCATTGTCTTAAGTTTCAAGTTCCACCTTTTGGAACTGGGCCCGCGGCAAATATGATGAGGGCAAGAGGATACACGTAAGATACCACTGGAACCGCGATATGAAGAGAGAAGCGGTGGGAGGGAAAAGAGAGAGGGAGGATCCCACATCGGAAGACCCTGTCGAGTGTCGTATTATTTCAGGTTTGCATACGTTTCGTGTTTCAGCCCATTATACTCACAAGGCCCACTGCTGTTCCTCTCTTTTTTCCTCTCTCAGCGCCAAAGTGCTCACGCGTTCAAAGGCATACTCGTCGTTGCCCGAAAAGATTCCCGAGGGACATAAAAGGAGAACCGTAGGGTCAGAGATGGAAAGGACGAAGCAGCGATTGAGGAGAAGGCGCGATAGGAGGAGAAGAACAGTCTCCTGGTCACGGATATCTATCGCGAATCATAATATGCTGTTATTAACGTGTTGCGGTTATCAGCCCGAAATATGTTATTGCCTTTATCGATAAAGCTATCGACGGCGTCGCGGCGGCGAAAAAGGCCGCCGAGAGAATCGACCGCGCGTGCAACTCTACACCGAATTCATGAGGGGTCTTCGTTTTCCTCCTCAAAAGAAATTAAAGGCAAAACGATCGTGAAGATTGCGAAGGACACGCTGGAGACCCGCCTGTCGTTGGAGTGCGACCAGTTTGGCTGCCTATCGTACATTCCAATCGACAGAAAACCCGACGGACAAATGCGCGAAACAACTTCGTAAACGCATATCTACTCTTTCGTCGCGTCTTGGTTTCTCATTTCCAGATCTCTCGCCTTACATTTTTCCTCTTCTTCTATATTCATTTGCAAATGTGATTTTCCAACCAGAAGCAAACTCGAGATAATTTTGCTTCTCTCGTTCGTTATTTAGTAGCAAAGATAATGAACCTAGGAAAGTTATTTTCTGCCGGTAGTTAAGCGATTTTATAATCCTTCTATGTATAGCAAAATATTACGAGAGATAACAAAGGGGCAATTTTTCACATTATCTATATGAATTTCTGTATAGATCGTTTTTTTCTTCCTATCGTAGAGGCCGCGTCACAATATGATCTAATTACAAAATATTATTTCCACGCAAGCAGATCGTGCGATAGGTAATCGCGGGAGCGACTGCATACGTCCAGCTTTAACAGAGAAGATCGTGATAGAAGGGACCGAGAATAGGGTGGCATCGTTACACGCTAACACGATTACCGGACGCCGAACGTTTCCGAGGCGCGGTTCGCCTACAACACCCTACTCTACAAGCCCATGTCCGAGGCTCAGGATGACATAGGGTTATTGCCGCATCACCGGCTACTATCTGCTCTCGGGCATCAGCCCGTAATTGTTACAAATCGCCGGACGTCCTCGCAAACATTGATCCACCCTAAGTCCAGAAGTCGTTACCGAAAAAGGGCAGATCGCGCTAAGCAAAACTCTTATCTGGAAACATAAAGCTTAAGAAACGGTATAATTGATACAAAAGTGACTCCTTAATATATTTATAATTAGATGTAATAATTTGAATGCTATGGTGGTTGAATGCATTATTGAAACTATAAACACAATACAGATATTGCCTATAATAATTACGATGTGATATTTTAACAATAAGATTATATCATTATTACATATATTAATATAAGACATATTATAAGAAAATAAAATAATAAAAAAGAGTAAGAAATTAATTTCAATTTTTCTAAAATATTGACAATTGAGATTTATTATTTATGACATATGGATTTATCAGATATGTGTGTAACATAAGATGTGTAATGTAAGACGTTATTGTAAATCAAATCTCTTCTTGCAATGTAAGTTAAAATAATAAACTATTTCATTTCAACAACTGAAATTTAATTATTGCTTTAGTGACTAATAAATAAAAAAACACCTGAGAAAAAAAAATTAAAATTTGCTTATTTCCGAAAATAACAAAAGGATATGGCATATACATATTTTGTAGAAACACACGTGATACACATTTATTTTATATGCTGAATGATGAAAACAAAACAAACAATGAGGTAAATTCACTTTAGGTCTAAGCCAACTAGTTAATGACATTGTTCTTGTATCAAGAGCTGATAATCAACTTACTAATTGGATTCCATTCGCAATGTGTGAAGTTTACTCCATGTAAGTCTATCTCTTCAGAATAAGCTGAACTCTAGTACGCTCGATTCACAATTCAGTTATTATTTTTTGTCATAAAGTTAGCTGAGGACATGAGCGTGAAACTATATCTCGTATAATCGTATCTTAAATGTGCATATAAGCTTTTCCTGCGCGCATAGCGAAATCCAGTTGACAGGTCAAGTAATCGCCACTACAGAGGCGATTATATTAAACTCATTAAAATGACCGCGAGGGAAGAAAACGAAGAGAGTCCTTTTAAACTATTACCATAGCATAGTAATAAAGAGGTGTTGTGTCATCGTTGCCATTACTACTTGGTAACGGGCGAAACTTAACGCGCGTGTAAAGAACCATGCGTGCAAGGGAGAGATAAAGCCAAAGATATCGGCGACGTAAAAGCGCATTGGGATGATCGAGTGAAGCTGAACAGAAGTACGGTCCTAATTCCATTAGCATGAAACGGATATAAAGATACGTCAGATTATAATAAATATCATTGGCCATGTGATACTGAATACGTGCACAAAATAAATGGTTTTGAAGTATCTAAAAATTTAATTTATAGATATATAGTCAAATTTAGTTAGATTAAACTATCAAAATAATTAAGTAAAAAACTAAAAAATATAGTAAGCAATATTTAAAAAATTATTGAAACTTTAGCAATCAATTTGAGCATCTTACATAATTATTTTAATCTAATAATTATTTGATCTATATCTAGCTAAATTTTTAGATACTTCAAGCAAAACCGCTTTTCCATGCATTATTGTTATTATTATGACTGCCGCCACTAATCGGATGAGATTCGCGACATCACCTAAAGAGTTCCAAACGCATGGATTTTATCATTAATACCATCGATATAATCACTGGTAACGGGTATCACTAACGCGACACAACCTGTATTAAATTTGTGAGAAGATATTTATAATGTAATTGGTAACGTAGTTTGCGTCTCTCAAGTGCTCTTCTCCGGCTTGTCGAATTTCTCGATGGGCGACGATAGGATTACGTTACTTCAGAACTCTCGCTCGATGTATCCATACACATATATGAATGGTACTTCGTGTCGTTCAATACTTCGATCGTCGGCTACCTCTTCTCGCGCGAAACTTGCGAGACTGGAGTACCGGTTCCCGTCTCGCAGATCTTATCGGGCGCCGCCACACTGCTTCTACCTTCGCGATTGTAAAACAGATGCTCCCGGTTGTGCTGCTACTATCGATAGGTGTCGTACCACGCCTGACGTGTAATTCTGTCAGAAGCCACACGAATGGCGTGTGATATCTCTTTTCAACGCGAAGAATATACGGAAGAAATTTTAATGGAATCCGCAACCTGTCTCGAACAAGCGATAAGACACGCTTCGACGGCGTATTTCTCTTGAAAGTTCGCGATACATCGTGAATGCAAAATTAGTCCAATTAATTTATACATCTTTTTAAAGTGGGGAATATTTAATCTGAGCATGTAAATCGTTCGACGTTTTGATCAAAAATTTCGTAAAATGGCAGTCTGGAATACAGTATTTTCCTATTCGAAACCGCTAACAAAGTGTCGTAAACAACACCTACGCATTTCGATGTGCTCTTTTTAATTCTTTTTCCTTCAATTTTAAACTATTCTTATTTTATTAATACTTATGATACTATTTCGTCTTAAAATAATCACGAAAAAATATATAAGTTTGTATTTTAATATCTTTTCGATAAATAAATCACAACATAAACTATAAAATATAATATGCAAGTACAATTATAATTGAATTAAATAAACTGTTTCATATATATAGAGCTTAAAATTATGTATAGAGCCTTCTCTTCCTATAAAGTATATTTATAAGCATATTAATCTAATTAATTTTGGGATATAATCTGGAGTAATTATATGACTTACAAAGATAATTAGTGATCAAATTTTGAATGTATACGGGATTAAAAGTGCAATAATTATAATCTAATTATAAATCAAAAATTAATAAACGTGTTGAGTTTTATTCTTAATATAGAAATATTGAGTGCTCTCGATCTCTCTGCACTGTTGATGTTCACAGCCTAAGTATCTTAATTTGCATAACAGATATTCGTATATACACGAACAAAATCTGTATTGCAATGTATCCATGATCAAGTCTACTCATATAACGTTAGTAAAAGGAAAAACACGAAAGATGGGCCTTGTACGATTTCGAAATACGTATATGTTTAATGGCACGCTTAAAGGACCTGAAAAGGCGAGAACGGAATGCGGAGACGTTGCTCATTAACCATCGAGTGACTTCAATCAGATTATAGAAGCTGTCCCAGCAAGGCAGCTTGTTTGGCTCGTCTGATTGGCCGACACTCTTCGCAAGACGCACATGAGAACTTTATCCTAAGCATTTCATCAGAGACGGCGCTCACACGTTATTCGGGTGATTTTATTATTTAACACCTTAAACATCAACATGCCGTCATCATGCAGAGCTGCTCAACGAACGGTTTTTACACATAGAATATTTTACCTCACTTCAGAATACATTTAGAAGCTTGAAGATGCAAAAAAAGATATCGATATCTTCAAGAGATAGTATCTTTACTCTCTTTTGATATCACAATTTGAAATAAAATATGTATTTCCTAATATATTTCTACATATATCAAATTCTTTTTGTAACCGATGTTTTCATTTAAAACGATATGACTAATAATAAATCGGTATAATTTAAATCTTTCGATGCTCTATATATATTTTGTCACATATATAGAGTAATATCGAAGGATATTTACACATAATAAGGTATTGTGAAAAATGTCGCATAAAAATGAAAATCTTAAAAGTTTTTTTTCAATCGAAACAATATACATTAAGGAATATAATAATTAAAATGTATATAGTTTTATTAATAAAAACGTATCCACTAAAATAGTTCTTCTACAAAAATTCTATGAATATAAAGTTGTTTAATGCTTGACACATAACTCAATAGAACATCCTAAATCATAACAACACGTCGATGACTGTCAGCCTTCATTTTAACGACAGACACTTATCGATAATATGAGAAGAGTTGCGAAGAGGTGGATCCATAAATCTACCCAGTTATCGGCAGGTAGCACGCACAGTTTAGCTACGTTACGTTTATGACAAATTAATAGACTACCTGTTCTCTCTTGGTGACCGCGCGTGATCGCGCGTGACTATCACTTCTAACTTCGCCGGATTTAACAGCGTTTTAATGCATCAGCGTGTCGTGACGTCCGGCGTGATTGTAGGGATTATCTCGGCGCTCGCTGCCCCACGGGCCATAAAGTGGCTCTCTCTCTCTTCGTCGTGAGTTTATGGCTCTGTCACGCCGCTAACACACCGTAATGCCCGATAATCCTCACGCGTTGTCATACCTACGCTCCCATAAGCGCAACACCGATCGGCGGTATTACGCACAGGTGCACCACCATGATCTTGAAGTGGTATCTTGAGGAAAGACGAAGCGAAGCATTTATCGTAGATACAACATTGGCTTAGGATCATTCTGGAATCAACGTCATCTCGTACATCACAGACTTCGCCAACTAACGGAATTTTACGGAATTTTGCAATAATTTGGACTTAACATGTTGTTTGATTGAAATAAACTTGAAATACACTGTGAGTCTGCGATCAATGCAGCATTCGACAAAGTTCCTCCATTCTAGCTTAAGATCATTCCGTCAATCGATGTCAGTGTACATCACAGACGATTGCAAGTAAATGATTTTATAACGTGAACTTTGACTCAACTAGCGCATCGATCAGAATTAATCATGTGCATCTATATAGAAATGTGATTTAATACAGTTAATGTTGTCTATTAATAAAATGTATTTTTAAAGATTTTTCGTCAAATGATTTATATTAAATAAAATATTAATTTTCTTATATAAGGAATTAATTCTTTCAAATATATCGCATAATCTGAGCAAGTATTATGTAATGAAAAAATATTATGTGAAGAAGCTATGTAAAAATCAAGGAACAAGAAGCGTACCATTAATATCTTACCATTAATTTGTAGCTATTTATAAATATAAGGCTGAAAGAGTCAATGAATATAGTTCGTAACAAGTTGTTACAATGAACATACCGTAATCTCTCTGGATCAGTTTTAGGCATATCGATTCATCAGGTAGGTCTTTATAGCCGGTCTCGCCGTTCGTATATCAAATTAGTGAGACTACGTCGGATGCGAGAAGCATACGCATGTAAGCGAAACGATGATAAAAGGAACAAGGACGTCGAAGACGAGGAGAAAGCATCCATGTGAGATGTGGCTAGAAAGTGTGGTACGAAAGAGGGTGAGTTCGAGTGAAGAAGCGAGAATCGATCAATCGAGGCCGAGTGACAGGCAACCGGTGGTATCACGGGCATCGACATGACGACAAGTGCCTCGTACACTGTTTTCAGTTACCTACATGCCTTGAAGGACAACTTTGTCCCGATGACATAGCTGTAATCAAAACACAGAAGGCAAATATTATAGTCTTGCGCGACGATAGCTTTATATTATTCTCATTGCATTAGCAACAGAAAATACGCAAGTAAAATAAAATATCAATTTTTTTGCGTTTAAACCGACAAATTTCATTAAATCTAGAGATAGTCACTTGGAGTATTTTATATCTCAGTGGCAAAAAAATGTAAACTTTTATAAAATATTATTTTGTATGAATATTTAATGTTTAATATATTTTCTTTCTTTTTTATTTTTTAAAACTATTTTTTAAAAACCTTTAAATATATAATTCTATCAAGAATCTATCAGTAAAAAGCATTATATTATTATAATTAAAATCTTTATTTTTTTTTAATACTATATATAAGCTATTTAACACGTTTATTCCATTTAATATTTGTTTAATTTCTACTTTTTTCAAAAAATCGTAATTAAATCCATAATATTCTTAAGTACTAATAATAATAAATCACTACTACTAATAATAATAATAAATAATAAAAATAATAAATCGGAAATCAATAATATACAATATATTGTTAATAATAGAAATTTTAATTAAAATGTAAAAATAATCCAGGTGATCACTTACGTAAAGAAAATCAGATGCTCGGGTTAAATACGATTAAAATAAATGTACTTCTATATCGTAATCTAACTAAGTGAGATTTCATCAATCAAATGAGACGGTTGACGCAATCGAGTGTGTTACATTATAACTGCATTAGGTATTGCAACACGCGGTTGCTTCAAAGAAAATCATCTATCAGCCGAAAGAATATCTTATGTACATAACATACATTAGAAGATACTTGTACTCTTGCATAAGTTGAGCTAGATAAACGTGAAAAAGATACCGCAAATGGATTTTCGGAAAGCCGTTATAATGCATGAAAAACGGAATGAATTTTTGTTCAAACGCCAAACGAATTGCGAAGATAATACATGTTAATCGCGGTAAATTGAGACCGCAATTATTCAACGGCAATTATTCCGAAGCGCAATGCTGCATAAGATCTGCCGTTATTCCTGCAAAGAGGCGGTTACAAGATAGACCGCGAGCAGATGGATTAATGTAAAGACGCACGACCCTAACAAGCGAATTATCTCCGAGATATATTGTGCCGCTTCACGGGTGGTTAACTCCGCGTGAACAGCTCACAGGATAGAGAGAGAGAGAGAGAGAGAGAGAGAGAGGCGATTTGTGCAGTTGAAGAGAGAGTTGGAGTAGAATAAGAAAATAGAAAGCGAGAGAAAATGAGACACAAAAAGTGAGAAAGAAGAATAACAGAGGAAATAAGAGAGACGAGAGAAATTCGCCGTGGAAGAGAAAGAAAAAGAAAAAATGAAAGAAAGAGAAACGGAGAAAGATCAGCTAACTTCCAAGTTGAGATGAGACTGCGGCTTGCCTCCTTCCGTCTCACTCCATGATAATGCCTTGTAAGCTCTACTAATCTGCTTACCGGTCGTCTCTCCTGATTTACCGAGATGTTTTCATTGTCTTTGCTGACTTAACAACGAACCATAAAAATCCTCCAACTAACTCTCTTTTCTACACGATCTGTCTGTATCTAAGCGTCGATGTGCTTCTTATAAGAACACTCTGATTTTCCAACGCGCATCGACATTTCGTTTCCAGACTGCCACTCTCCTCTTTCTTTGGATAACAGCTTCATATGTGATCGTAATCGTATTATAAACGCCATTATGAAATTATGGATTAAAAATCATTGTCTTTGCATTTTGTTCAGTGATATATAGAAAAAAAACCATCCATCCTTAAATCATACATTATATGTATATATATATATATATATATTAGCAAATTATATTAATAAATTAAATAATAAAATAAATCATGTTTGATAATAACGTTAATCCTTAATCCATATTTCTTGCGATATATTTGGCAGATAATCGAAGTTCTAATTGCAAAAGAAAAATCCCACTGACGGCGAGTTTAGTGAACTCTTCTCGACGGTGAGCTTCTCAGAGACTGAAAGAGAAGACCAGAAGAGTTCGAAATCCGTCGTCGGCAAGCGCCGACTTTTTCTTGGAAGAATAATATTTTCTTACGACGCGGGGAGAAAGGAAAGCATTCTCTCCTTCTCCCGAAACTACCGCGCGGCGATCAATGGTGGAAGTGAATCCGCCCGCGAGTCTCCGCGATGAATTTTTCCGCGGCACGCACCGACGAGCACGGGATTTAATGGTGGGTACATTGCACCACGGACATAAATTCCGCGATCAAAGTGCATCGCGTCGTATCGAGGCGAACTTTAAGGATTTTATGTGATTAAGTTCTTCGCCGTCACTGTCCCCACCCTTTATCCGCTCTAGCTCCTTCTAACTATTTTCGTTCCTTGAACGCGATCTTTTCCTCTGCTGCAAAAATTTTCCCTTTTCCCTTCATTCCCGCACTCCGTTCGCATGACTTTTTCCTCATCTATGGATTCTTGCGCATCTTCCTGCATCGATTGTACTCCCTCCACTGCTTCTGGAGCGCACGCCGCTCTTTTCCTTTCCCGGTCCGGTCGGATGCGATGCGTTGGATACCACCGCTTTATCGAGTTCGACTCGGGTACGGACGACAAATCGTCCAAGTTTTAAGTATTTTCAAAAAGAATTCCTGCGAAAATATCTCCGTCGCGTTCCCCAGTAACGGCAACGCGCGTAGTGCCGGTGGAACGAGAAAGATCGAAAGAGCCGGCCATAAAATATGTGCATAGATGCATTTACGAAGTCCCCAGATCCATAGCGATCGAGAACTGGAGAACATGGGGGATGAGGGATGAGAACATTGAGAAAATGCAGCAGCGTGCGGACTGCGATAAGTGGGAGTGAGATAGAAAGGGAATGGTCATTCTCACGTAGCTAAGTTGATGCCAGTTGTTTTCTCAAGGGACAAATTTATCACCACGTCTCGCGCGCAGCAAATTTGAGAGGTCAAAATCAAAACCAACCTGATGTTTCTCCGTGAATCCTAGGTTATCGTTTCAACTCCCATGAGTATATACGATTCCTCAATTAACGTTAACTGTCTGATACTCCACTTCACTCAACTCGGCTTGACTTGATCCACTTCGCCCAATAATCTTAACTAAGTTTCTCGTATCCGAAATATCGGAGACTTCCAGCCGCGAAACGAACGAGACTCCCATCGTGAATAATGACAAAAAGTACTACATAATGAGTGTCGTTGTCTAAAAGGTCCAAGTTGAACATTATCTATTCGTAGTGCACTTTTAATATGCTCATTATATTTTAAACGTATATTTCTTGAACAAAAACAATTTTAAGAAAAACATGAAAAATATATATATGAAGAGAATTTTAAAAATATATATGGAGAGAATTTTTTCTTAGAGTTTTTACCTTGAAAATATGAGTCGTGAAATACATTTCGAAAAATTTTAATGTAAATCTCATTAATTAATAAAAATTAATAAATTCATTCATTAATAAAAATATAATAAAGTAAGTTTGATTAATTTACTAAAGTGCATGGTAAAAATCTTTAAAATATTATATTGTACCAGAACCATATTTTTAGAATAAATTTTGAAAGAAAATTTTCCCCGTGAGAATGGATATAATGTTAAAATAGAAATAATTTGGCAAATATAAAATGCTTTGTTATTTTAGAATAAATTTTTTCTTTGTAGTTTAAAATGTAGCAATAAAATTATTGTATATTAATATAATATTTCAAAATTAGTTTTAAAATGTTCATAAGATTCGAGTAACACAATCTAATAAAATGTCGTTCATGTACATAAATATCGTATTTTAAAACCTTTAATTAGCTAAAAATAACAAAGATACAATAACATGAGTTGACACAGAAAATAATATATTTTATCGTTTCTCGCTTTTCGACCGTTAGGAATCACGGTTATTTTAATTTCGAAGCGTGAGGTCTATTTATTCCAATTCTAAATGTATTATACAGAAAATAAACAATGACACATACATTATAAAATATTATATTTTTTTGAGAACTTTCCATGCTATTCTCTTTGTAAAAAAAAATAAAATAAATATCCATAAGTAATATCATTTAAATACTTGAAATCAGTTGATATATTTAAGATAATATTGAGATATATTAAGATAATAAATAATGTTAAGCACATACGATTAATAACGTTCGTCAAATAAAATAAAGCATAAAATTATTTATCAGATTAGACAAGATTAACACTAGAAATATCAATGTATCTTATTCACTAAAAAATAGTAAATAAATTTAAAAAATTAAAAGTAGTAAATAATCCAATAAATAAATTACTACGAAAAGAAAGAAATAAAAAATCATCAATATAAAGGACATAATTGTTGAAAAATAAAAAAATTTCAAAAACCAATTTCTTACACAAGAAATATAATAATATTAATAATATAATAATATTAACAGAAAAAATAGAAACGATCAAAATAACAACTTGGTATAATAATAAATCGTGATAAAAAAGGCAATAGGAGTCGTCGCAAGAATTGCGCAGTGTCAAATATTAAAATTAATTGGCTTACATACAATGAGGAAGGCTCAAATCATGACCCGAAACATTCAAGTTATTTAAATTATTGTTATTACATTGTATATAAGATTAATTTTAATAATATTAATTTTAATATTTGACATTTATTATTATATTAATAGAAGGAGTCCATCAATTTATTGTTCTTATTGTTATTTGTAACTTATTATAATTTATAACAGCTTGATACTTTTAATGTTAATGTCAATTCTTTAGAATGCATTTCTTAAGAAGTTTATAATCGCGGATCAAATTAAAATCGGAAAGTTTTGAAAGGATTTCTATACAGAGTGAATCGCAACTCTATATATTCCATAATCTCCACATGTCTCCACGACATTCGAGGTGTGAGAAACGTAGGCGGGTCTGTAATTTTCTCGCCTCTAGACAGACGCGCTTCGTAATTTTTACTCGGCTACGAGTCATTGGTGCCTCCGAGTCGTTCGACGTCGCGGTCGAAAATTGTGCTAATCCCTTTAAAGCGACCCCCGCCCGCGTCACGAGAAGTGTGATCGGCCGGCGAGGCGTAAGTAACACAACAGGTAGGTAGAACGGCAGGCCACCAGCGGTGGCGTGCACGAGGAGAAACAAGGAGGAGAGAACGGCTGGAAGAACAAAAGCAGCAGCACAGCCACAGGCTCCACAGGTGCTCTCGTGAGTGGGTTTCCGTCCGTTTGGATAACCGCAGACCAGTCGCCAAGGCGTTAGAGCAAACACCGACTGAGGCGAACTTTCTAACGCCATACTGCCGCCACCGGTGAATCCCTTCTCCCCATTCTTAGTCCCCTTAAAACTAAGATCTTTTAGGTCGTTCTACCTGCTAACTCGCGTAAAACTGCTTATAATCTGGAAACGCAGTCCTTCCAAAAAGTTTCATCTATAACGCGTCTCATTGAAAATCGAAAGAGATAAAAAGAGAATAGGATGCTTGTTAATTTAGAAAAATACATTCTTTCAATAGAAATTAAAGTAGTTTATCTACTATTTTATCTACTGCCTGCTTTACACATAAAGATAACCTTTCTATGTGTCATTCGGAAGACTAAAATAGTCTAGTTAAATTTTCATACATCAGTATGTTAAATTTTATCGTACATTGGTTTTTACATCTACGAAAGAAAGTATTTTCTCGTTAGTACTAAAATGTGCCTTGACGTGCGCCCGTAAATCCGCCGATTTTCGCCTCGTCGACTACGAGCATGGTTTTAAGCATCTATCTCACCCCACGTCATGTTTACTGCGGGACGGCCATTAGCAGGAATTGCTTGGTAGCAAGTCTATGCAACATCACGTATAATGTAGGGCTTATCTTTATGTCACACGCGAAAACATACCAGAAAACAAATAATAAATAATTTTAACATGCATGAACAATAATGAACCATTACTATTAATTTTTCTACTAAAGTGTATTATTTTCATAATTTAATTATTTGCTTTACACCTTCATATAACTTCTAATTATATAATTTTGTTAAAGCAATAATCTTTAAATTATATTATAACAGAAAATGTAAAACAAATTCGAATTTATAGAAAACAATAATATTCATCTGTTGACCTAATTTCTCTAAGAAATATTCTTTATAATACACAATATCTTTTTTGAGAAATAGCATGATGTTCATAAAATTGATATGTATACTATAAATTGAGTACATAGATTTTTTTTTCTAAAATCTATACAGCATTTTTGTAACCTTTTGTTCGCGCGTGCGCATTATTCAAATATATGGCACGTGCCACTCTTTATTTTATGATTTTATCATCCATTCATGAACTAATGTCATACATAATCTTTAGAAGCAACCACTATATCAAAGCATACAACTTCGTAATGGAGCAAGCAAAGAAAGAGTACGGAGACTACGACGAAGATCATTTTACGAGTTCCGTTGAATACGGATCGGAAGATGATGGCTACCTCAATGAGTGGCAATAAACTGACTTTATTGAGGGGAGGGGAAAGGAAAGAAAGAGGAGGAGAATATAGAGAAAGTGCGAATGTGTCTCTCGTATAACGGCACCTGTGACACTCTTCTATCTCGGACACGGCTGAACAATGCCGGACTGCGAGTCGTCGGTATCTGCTGATTTACAGCGCGCTGCTACAGCACCAATGTAAACAGATACCGGCGCGAGAGGACCGATGATATATAAATCGTGAAATGTCGTAAGTTTCCGAACCGAAATGGTAATGGCAGTTGCGCAATTCGGCGACAGTCCGCACGCTACGAATTACGTGCGCGAGTATGATAACGTTTGTCAATTTCGGTGCGAATTTTTCGCAAAGTTTTGCGTGCGACATAACAACAGTAGGACACCATTCACTGTGACGGCGATGATATACAAGGGAATTTTCTAACTGGAGTAAACTCATACGATATAGTATTTATCGATTGCCACGATCAATAAGCTACAATATCTAGGATACCCAATAGTAAAGTACTGATATAGAATACTGATAATAGTAGAGTACTGATAATTAATATATTGAATTAATACATTGATTATTAATCGTTTATTATTTGTTAAATATTAAACTGTTAATTTACTGTTTATTTACAATGAACCTTGAATTATTAAGCCTTAATATAGACGATTGATCATTCATATCCTATTTCTTGTTTTTTTACAGCATTTGGTTCAATAATCATCTCATTTTCCCTTTTTTTATACATAAGTCTATGAATACTTTTTAAAGATATTAAAAAGTGTATGTAAGAATTACTTAATTTTTAGGCTACATGTGTACTAAAGAGTTAAATCATAAATTAAAAATCAAAAAAGATGGAAAGTCGTTGAATCCTATAAATTTTTTTTGCAATCAAGAAGATAAATAACCACAGTGTCGAATTTTTAATATATCATATTATATATAATCAAATTAATTAAAATATATATAATATCAATTATATATATTATATATAATCGATGTTATTTTATTTTAATTATATATATTATATATATATATAATTAATATATATATATATATATATATTAATTATATATATTAATTTCTTTTTTTTTTTTTC
>Ga0157364_1001282_pt1 | contig 20926 bp, 20 predicted proteins | sample AttsexASBM2_FD_111476 | JGI IMG/M metagenome (GOLD analysis project Ga0157364, IMG submission 111476) | Fungus gardens microbial communities from leaf cutter ant in Ribeirão Preto, State of São Paulo, Brazil - Atta sexdens ASBM2 | ecosystem: Host-associated > Fungi > Mycelium > Unclassified ...
GACCTTTTACTTGCATTTTTCTGGTTTTATGTATAAGTCATTCTTCACTAATCTTTTCACTACTTCTTTTACTACTTGATCATATCCCTCCTCTTCCTCTGTTCTTACAATTACATTATCAATGAAACTTGCCACTTCTCCAGTATTGATCAAGTCCTGTAGGATCTTGTTCATCATCATTTAAAATATTGCAGGTGAGTTGGTTAGACCAAGAAACATCACTGTTGGTTCAAATGATCCTTCCAGTATTATGAATGCTGCCTTTCTCACTAATATTTTCTATAATGTCTAAAATCAAAGACAAAAGATAATTATTTTTATAGTCTATTCATTTAAATATTTATAGTCCTGAACCATTCTCTTCTTACTGTCCTTCTTCTCTATAAAAACACTGGTGATATTTGAAGCAGCTTCAAGAGTTTAATATACTCCTTTCTTAATTCTTTATTTATGAATATATTTGTAGAACCTTTGAAATACCAATTTCTTGGCTTCTTCTTCAAACTTTGCTGTTTCTTCTTCTATTCTTTTTACTTTTACCACCCTAGTTTTTTCTACTTTGGTCTCTACTGCTTCCCACATTCTTCTAGGCACCTCATTATTTTTATCTCTTATGTTCTCCAGTTAATTTCAGGGTTGTAGTGAGTAAACCATGGCATTCTCAAAATTATATTCTACTTCTACTCTCTTATCACATCAATTTTCATTCTCTCTTTATGTCCCTTATAGAATATATTTACTTTCACTGTATTTTCTATTTTTATGGCCCCTTCTTGTTGAATGTTTTATCTATGTTTCTCATATATATAAGTCTCTCAATTTTTTTAAAATTAAACCACTGCTTTCTTGTAAACTTAGAACTCATTACCAACTCTATAGCCCCACTTTCCAACAGTACTTTTACTGCTATTTCTTTCTACATATCAATTCCCTCTAAGCCAACCTACACAGTTACTTCTTTCAGAGGTTTCTCTCAATTTGGTTTACCAGCTTATATTATTCTACTAGTTAGTACAGTAAATCTATTTGAAGAACTCAGTTAAAAATGACTTCTTGGTTTCTACAATGACAGATTATGTGCCCAAATTCTCCACAGTTAAAATACCTTCTTTCCTTATCAATAACCATCACATAAGTATTTCTCCTCATTTCTCCTTTTTTCTCTCTTTGTTCCTACAGAGAATTTTTGATCACCATTATGTTTTTTCCCACTTCTCCCATTAGAGTGGGCCTAGCTACTTGTAGAACTTTTGGCACTTGTACCTATCCTTGCCACCTTTCTTATATCTGTAAATTATTACTTCTTTATTCCCATCTATTCTATTCTCTTGTCTCATTTTCTCCTCTTTCTATTCTCTGCCTCTGCTCTTATGTATTTCCTTTCTCTTCTTTCTTTCCTCTTAATCCTTCTTCTTCCTTCTTACTTTTTCTCTTGTGATGATGATTTAGATTAATTACCCTTTCATAAATGCTTCTAGAAGGTCTTCTTATTTCTATCAGCTTTCTTCTCACTATATTACTCATTCTTCTCTTGAACTCCTCTACTAATGCTCTTTTCTCATATTCACTACCCCTTGCTGTTCTTTTAAATTCCTGAACAAATTCTTCTATTGTATTTCCTCTCTATTTTATCCTCTTAAGCTTAGTAACTTTGGCTAGCTTGTTATTGTCTCTTCTAAATTTTCTTTTCAATTCTAACAAGAAATCTTCTACTAACACAAACTAAATTTCTCCTACCTCTATCTCCTCCAATAAGTTTTTCTTCTATACATCTACCAATTCTTCTTATACCATAAGTCAACACCCATTATACTTGTTCTTTTACTTCTTTCTCCCTCATTTTCATTCTAATATATAATTTGCAGGTTATTACAAAACCTATCACTTGACTTGATTCTCTATTAAAAAAGAGTGGTTTTATATCATAGTATGCTTAGTGTTACAACCTTAAGCTTGGATCAGATTGCAACTCAGACAAAGACTTGAGTAAAGAGATAGGATTGAGTCAATTGGTAAAGCATAAAGATACAGGCTTGTATCTACAGCTATATATACCTAGTGACCATGAGTAAAACATATATAGTATATGAGAAAGTGAGTCATAGGAAATGAGAAAGCCTCCACTTCTACACAAGGCACTAACTAATTATATATGAGGAAAACATAAGGCACAGCAAAGTAATGAAGTGGAAATGAATGAACCCTAATACATGTTGTCTATGAGACATCCATCTGTTAGACATAAGGTATTAATTGTAACAATACTCCTATTTTAATGTTCATATCCCTATGAACTTAGTCTAACAATGCTAGATCTCTAATCACATATGATGTAACTATCTTCTTCATTGGACCAATAATAATTTGTCCTTATAATGTGAGTGTGATGAAGTATGGTTTATGAGGTGGACCTCCTAAGTATATTTTGATGGGAATTTCTTTCCTTGTTGTATCCATATTATATTTTTTCTTCAAGAACTCAATAGTAATTTCATTCCAATACTGTTCATCTTGTTCTCCTTGTGGTCGTAAGGATTTGTAGTATGAAGGTGGGTAGAATGGCATTGTTTTGACAGGTGATTGTATGTATCTTATATGCTTTTCAAGATTATCAACCTCATCTTGGATAAATTATAGTTCAGGTGTCTTGTGTTTGGGTTCTTCAACATCATATGGTTTGTAAAGAAAAACTTCTTCTTCTTCTTCTCTTTGTTTTCCTTTATCAATGGTTTGAGACATCTTCATTACAATATCTTCTTGTTTGTATGTGTCCTGTATTTCCTTTATATGTTCTTTAGCATACTTGTTTTCTTTTCCTTTACAATTATCCAACTTGTCTACTAGTAGTTGTTGAATGTGATATGCTTGGTTTTCCATATCATCTTGAATAATGTTGCATAGATCTTCTGAGATACTGAAAATATCTGCTGCTGTCTGTGTTTAATAGTTGTGACTTACTTATAAAATTGTTCCCTTTATTTCTACAATCTATGTATTGGCTTCTTCTACCAGCTTGATGATATTCTGTAGTTGCATTTATATGTCCATCATCCTTTCAATTCCTCATATGATTTTGTGATATTTTCCAGTCTAGTTATTTTGTTTATTGTTTATTGTTGAGCCATGTGGAAGATTTTGTTGGTTAGAATATTTTGAAACTGTCAATTTGGAATTTTTTTATAGATTTCGACTCAAAATTCTTATTCAATAATTTTCAATTGCCTCTTTTACATGAGGCAATCTTGTTTCTGCAATCCATTGATTGTGTTTATCCCCATAACCCTTCCAATGAACTAAATATTGAGTTCTCTGTCCTCTTTTCCTATGCTTCCTGATTTCTTCTACTTCATATTTCTCTTCTTCATTAATAATGTCTGATAGGGATGTGGGTTCTATGTGTTGACTTTTGTATTATGGTTCTTTACATTGTGTCAACAGATCTTCATTGAACATATTGTGAATCATCTATCCTTCTGGAAGTTCAAGCTGAAACGCCCCTTGACCAATGTTCTTTGAGATTTTAAAGAGTCTATATCTTTTCTGGTCCAGCTTCTTTGAGGGTCTATTTGAATGAATATTCTTGGCTTCCAACCATATATTATCCCCTTCTTTCAGTTCTTGTGGATTTTGTCTCTTCTTGTCAAATTGCCTTTTTATGGCTTTTTTTGCTATTTCCATTGATTTAGTAACTTTTTCTCAGCTTCTTTGTAGTCTTATTAAGAATTCTTATAATTTGGGAATTCCGTTTGTACAGTCAGGAACCCTTTCTATGGATGTCTTTTGAAATTAAGTTTAAATAGAGTATGTTCTATTACTGTGTGTTTCTTGTTATTGTATTGGAATTCTGTTGCTGCTAACCAGTCCATCTAGTTGTCCTGTTGGTAATTGATATAGTGTCTTAAAAATGTTCCAATTTCTTGATTAATTCACTCAGTTTGTCTGTCAGTCTGAAGATGATATGCTATGAATCACATTTGTTTGGTTTCTAGTGCTTTTATTAAATCCTTCATAAATCATGACACAAACTATAGTCCTCTGTTGCTAAGAACTATTTGTGGTATTCCATGTAATTTCCAAATTTTGTTCTGATATATTTTTGCAATTTCCTCTGATAAAACACTTGTCATTGTTGCCTTAAGTCGAATTATTTTTGTAAATTGATCCATTATAACCACAATGGCATCTTTTCCATCTGATTTTGGTAAATGTTCAATAATATCGATACTGATCTCTTGCCATGGTCTTTCTGGTGTTTTTAAAGGATATAGTTCTCCTGTCTTTTTCATATGTTGTACTTTGTTTTGTTGGTATTTAAAACATCCTTAAATGTAATTCTTCATATCGTTCTTTATTCTCAGCCACCAGTAATTTCTTTTGATCAGTTCCATTATTTGCTGTTGTCCTGAATATTCTATATCTGCTGGATCATGGTTTTTTTAGAGAATCTTTTTCTTGAGTTTTTTATTATTCAGCACATAAATTCTTCCATCCACATAGACAATTCCATCTTCTTCCCAGGATTGACCATCTTCTTTTTCTAGTTCCTTGATCACTTCTTATTCTTTCATTCCATTTCATCATATCTCTTTTAATAAAGTGGTTTCTTCTACCACTTGACTTCTTCATATCATTTTTATCTCCACTGTTATTTGTCTTCTTGTCCACACTTCTTTCTTGAGCATTTGTACATCTTTATTGTCCTTCTTGATATTGATATAGTCTTTTCTTGATGAAATGTCTGCCTTAGTATTTGTCTTTCCAGGAATATTTTGTAGTATGAAATCATAATCTTGTAATTTCAAATATTATCTTGCTTGTCATCCATTGAGCTTATGCAGTTCTCTGAAATATTTGAGATTTTTGTGATCTGTTCAAACTTCAAATTTCTCAATAGCATCCAATAAGTATTATCTCCATTTGGTTAATACTTCCACAATTGTAAGTAATTCTTTGTTATAGATTTCATAGTTTTGTTCTGCTGGTTACATTATTCTTGATAATAAAAACACAATGGGCTTTTATTTTCCTTCTTGTTCTTGCAACAAAACTCCTTCTATAGCATGCTCTGAGGCATCTATTTCTATTCAAAATTTTCCTTCTCTCTTTGGAAGAGCAAGTACCAGTTGACTTGTTATCTTATCTTTCAGTTCTTCAAATACTTTTAGTTGTTCTTTTCCCCACTTCCAATCCTTTTTTCCTTTGAGTTCATTGAGAGATTTTGTCATGTGACTAAAATTTTTGATAAATCACTTGTAGAAATTTGCAAATCCTAAGAAGCTCTCCACTTCTTTTAGCTTGGTAGGAGTTTGACATTCTTTAACTGTCTTGACTTTATTTGTTTCCATTTGTACTTGTCCTCTCCCAACTACTACTTCTAGAATCAGGATTTCTTCTATGTTAAAGTTACATTTCGATTTCTTGAAATATAGATTGTGTTTTTCTGCTATCTTCAAAAAGTGAATTGTCCTTTCTTCTAGTTCTTTTATTGTTTTTGCAGGTATTACAAAGTCATCTATATAGTTGGCTAGTACTCCTTCATGCAATAATTCTCAGAATATACTATTCATTATCCATTGAAATGTTCCTAGTAAATTACAGAGTTCAAAGTATATCACTTGCAGTTTGAATAATCCTTTATTTGTTAAAAAGGTCACTTTTCATTTATCTTTCTCTTTGATCCATACATTATTATACTCCCAGATCAAGTCCAATTTGTTGAAGTATCTTGCCTCCTTTAATTTATTAATGATCTCTCCAATTAAAGGTAGTAATGTTTTGTTTTTTATTGTCACTTGATTTAGTTTTCTGTAGTCTTGTATCAATTGTAGAGATCCGTTCTTCTTTGGAATGTAAAAACATGGTGTCACATATCTCAACTTGGATTCCTTTATCAATCTGGCTTTTAACTGTTTGTCCAACTATTGATTCAATACTTCTTCTTCTTTTATTGTTATAACATAGGCTTTTACATTAAGCTTTTTGGGTGATTCCTCTGTTAGATTAATTTTATGATCCCATTCTTATCTGTCTAGCAACTTTTCAAATTTATTTTTGTTAAAAAGATGCGTAAAGAGTCAAATATATTCTGGAAGGTCTTCTGGGTTGGTTGGGTCTAGTTCCTTTCCTATTTTCTGTTGTTTGTTATCCTGGTTATCCATTGATTGTGCTTTTCTGTTTTTTGATGTAAAGTATATGTCTTGATGCTGTATTTGACATATCTTTGGACATCTGGTAAACTTTATTGTTCCTGTATCCCAGTTTACTTCTGAATTATGTTTGGTCAACCAGTCATATCCTAAGAATATGAATATGTTTGTATCATTTAAATTCATGACTGCCATCTTGATTTGTTCCTTGTATTTATTGATTTCAACTTCCAGTGGTGCAAATCATGTGACTTTTCCATTTTTTGTTCCATCTGTATTAAAGACTTCAAATAATCTGTCCATAAGTTCTGTTTTAATCCTTTCTTCTCTGATTAGTTATTTGTCAATTTCTGTATGAGTATATTCTAAATCCACTAAAGCCTGTAGTCATAGTTCTTTTCTGTTTTTTGTTTTGATATTGGTGTACACATTTAATGCAAAGTAATAAAGTGGAAATGAATAAACCCCAATACATATTGTCTATGAGACATCTACCTGTTAGACATAAGATATTAATCATAACACATAGATCCATATATTTTATTTTGATTTTCTAATTGCTACCATATGACATGTCACATGATGTGATTTTATAGGTCTATAAAGTAGTAGAAAGATCTAGAATAACAAGTTGAAAAATATAGCTATAATATAGTAAACTCATAGATGACATATGTATATTAGAATAGGGTTATTTATTGATAGTACAGACTATGTAACATTAAAATACATTAGGGACTTCTTGTTGAGTTTTCTTGTGATCTCCATAAGACTCTTTATTATAAAACTACTTAGTAATTCATTAACTATCTTAGTAAGTAGTTACTACATACTAATATTACTATCTAGGCCTTTGTGGCTGCTATTTACTCTGCTTGTTACCTTACTCAGAGCTATAACTACTTTACTTGGCCATGTTGACTCATGTTGTAATAGAGAGGGGAATCAATTAGTAATAGTGTTGGTAGTAATAAAGCATATAAAGATAACAAAGAAAAGCTAGTGCTAACCTTACTTTAAGATTTTTATCTAAAGCTTAAATCATTCTCTGTAAGTGTTACTAAGCTTTCTTCTTATCCCATCTCATACTACCTATTGACTATTCTAATTACTAACTATTGCTTTAGAAAAATATAAACAATTTTGGTCTGAGAAGACCATTTTACTCTAAACAATCCTTTAAGAATTATTGCTATTTTCCTGTATAGACAGATCAAAAGTAGACTTATAGTATAGAGCTGATACTTAAAAAAGAATACCAATATGCTCACAAAAGATAGATATATTTATAATGTATCAATGTCACATACCATCTAACATCTGTACTCTTTTAGTATGGATAACATTCCATTCCAATTATCTCCTGAAGACCAAACTCTGCATTCCTCATTAATTCCATGAAGTTCCAAATAACAACTTCTGTAATATCCAACAACCCAAAGTATGTATAGCAATAAAATATTATTAGATTACCACTTTCATATGTAAAAACATAGATACCATGTACTATTCTTTAGTTTGATAATCAACTTGAATTATACTACACTTGCGCTTATCCCTCCAAAATCCTGTTATATGAAAGTTATAACTACATGATGTATAGGCTAGGTGTAATATTATCCATTGAAGCCAAGGTTAAATTATCTGTATAGCACTACTTCCAGTTCCTTCTACCCTTTGACTTGCTAAGTTATTCTTTTATCTCCATCTTCTATACTATCATTGTAGATAACCCTAGCAAGTATAAATTGTCTCTAATAGTATTATTAAACTATATAGCCACTATTACATAAATCATTTTAACCTCTTCACTAAAATTTTCATAACATTCTCCTGCTGTAGTTCTATATCTCTCCAATATCCTTAGTTAACTAGTAACTAAGCAAGCAGTTTACCAATCTAGCCATATTATTGGCTATACAACTCTACTGTTCCAGATACTTAATAATGTGACACTAACCTATCTATCCTCTCAAAAAATCCTAAAAAGTACTGAAAACTCACTTGCAATCATTTTAGCAGATACTGATTCCAACTGGGTTGTAGTAGAGTTGTGAACAAAGGACTCTATTTTATTTTATTTTTAACTTAAGATTAGGATTTAGTATGATATCACAAACTGTCACACCAACATGACACTATCACAAGTTACAGTCATATAATTATGTGTCATAAAAGAACATAGAAGGCTTTAGAACAATAATATCATATCATATATCAATGGTATGTAGTATATATGCTCTTTAGGGTAGGCTAAGTTTAGTGTAGCACAGACCAATAACCCAGTGTATATAAGTAGGATACATTATACTTAGGAACTTTATTGAGTTTTCTTATATAAACTTTATACAAGGTTTCTCTTTTGATTTATTACTGAGGTTTAAGTTATAACAGGTTGATATACCCAAGACAGAGCAACCCCTACCCTCTCTATACCAGCTATGTCTCATCAAATCTCCCAGTCCATAAATCTTCTGGCCAAGACTCTCAAAAAACTAGTAGTTAATCTTATACTAGCAATAAACCTTGTATTCTTGGTCACTAGAATCTGAATGCCAAATGTCTTTGATAAAGTGAATCTGGAAAAGTTAAACAACTTTCTGTTCTGATGCCAACTCCATTTCTGCACTAACTTTACCCATTTTGCCACTGGTACTACAAAGATAAACTTTGTAATGATTTACTTAACAGAAGTAGTATAAGACTGGTTTGAAATTAGATTAAACTAGGAAGAACAAGAAATTTACCAAGATTGGCTTGAAGACTGGTTATGATTTACAGAAGAGTTCTGCTGTCATTTTGGCTTATCCAATTCTATCAGAAATATTACTATTATACTCAACAACCTGTAGATGAAATCTGAATGGCAATATATATTAGTGGACTTTATTATGAAGTTACCAGTATCTAAGAGTCATGATTCAATTTTGGTAGTATGTGATAGGTTTTTGAAAATGTTATACTTTATAGTGATAACAGAAAAAATAACAGTAGAAAGGTTAGTAAGGTTGTTTAGAAACAATATGTGGAAGTTGCATAAATTGTCTAAGAGTGTGATTTCAAACAGAAGTATACAGTTTGTGGTAGGATTGACAAAGAAGTTAGTTAATGATAGAAACAAAGCTATTAACAGCTTTTTATCCACAGACAGATAAACAAATGGAGAGAACAAATCAAGAGCTAGAGCAGTACTTGAGAATGTATATTGATCATAAACAAAATAATTAGTTGGAATAGTTAACAACTATAGAGTTTGTTTTCAACAATAAAGTATATACAGTAACAAAGTCATTACTATTCAAAGACCAGAGTTCAGAATGGGCTTTGAGATAAGAAAAAAAGAAAAGCATATAAAAGCAAAAGAGTTTGTAAAGGAAATAAAGGAGATGTATAAGAAGATGAAAGTAGTATTGGAAAAATTACAGAAAGAAATAAAAAATATGCAGATATAAATAGAAAGAAGGTGGTAGAGTATAATGTAAAAGATAGTGTGTTGTTGAGTACAAAAAATTTGATATAGCAAATAAAAAATGGGAAGACAAAGAATTACCACCTATAATATTGAGTTCATGAAATATATCCTAATCAAGTTGGGAAGATAATATATTATACTATTGATACTATCAAGGTCTTCTGAACTGATTACAAGATCCTATATGTATGAGAAAAGAAAAAAAGCTACACACTTTTCAAGCAATATACTCCTTAACCATGGTTATCAACAACTGTCACTAGGAAAGAAAAAGAGAACACAACCATATATAAAACTTCTCATCTATACCTTAATCTCAAACTCTCATATTTATTTTACTCAATAAACTAAACCTAGATAGGAAGTCTTAAATCTTTCTCTCCAAATTAATATATCTGATCAACTTGAAAGTGATAGGAAACTCACCATAGATGAACAAAAAAGATATGTAGACAATAACCTATATATATACTATAGCAACAAAAGTTACAAAGTTAAGGCCTATCCCTACATTCATTTAGAACTACTAGGTTTCAAGCCAAACATGCAAAAGCTATGCTTTTCATTTTGGAAACAATCCCAACTACTTAGTTAGGAAACTAGAATGTGAGCTGCATTGATCTTGTCTATGTATTTGTCACAAACTTTATTTAACCTGTATTTTACAACTAGTAGACTGATTTTCACAAACTAAGTTGCACTAAAAAGCCCCAAATGATAACTATCCACATATATACAGGATGTACAAAAGTAACAACAGATTATTAAGATATCAAACTATTAGTAACTACAAGTTTCATTGGCTATTATCTCAGGAATGATTAAACAGATTTCCATAATTAAGGTTGCATTGGAAAGCACTCATCAAACAGTTTCTAATAATACATCATACATCATATGGAGATCAGTATTTATAGAAATATAAGCATATTAATATAGTGATATAATTAGTTACTTTTCAAAATTAGCTTAACATCTACTATGACAAATAATTGCTTTATTAGATACAAGCTTTGATTATGTAATAGAAACAGCTTGTACACAAACTATTACTATTTTATATAAATACTTCTGTATTTAAGAATTAAACCTCAAACTTAACAACATTAATTATTATCAATTATTATCCCTTATTATTATTAACATCTGTATTGATCTTTATTATCATTGTCATCATTATTGAACTTCTAAATCACTTCTAAACTTTTGAGAATACATCCAAGGTTCAGATATCACAAACAAGTAAGTAGTTTATTTTGTGATAGTAACCAAGAGTCTTATTTATCTTAATGCTACTATATTTTCTGACCCAAATTTGCTTACTCTACCTCTCACATTACTACTAGTCTGCAAGTTAGACCATATTCAAAATCCAACTTTTTATGTCCTCATAAACTCTAGATCTATATACTACTTTATTGATACTGTATTTATACTAGAGCATAATATTCTTATAAAACTGACTTCATCTATGTATTTGATGGGTTATTAAATAACATCATTACAACTGCTTTCCTATCTGTTACATTTCTGTTCAAAAACCAAATAATATTAAATGTATATATCATTCTACTCAACTCTTCATGTTTGCTAGTCTTTAGATATAACTGGCTCATCTAACACAATCTAACAATTAACTGGGCTATTATGTCTATCACTTTCTGATCAGACTCATAAGAAAAAACTAATCTCTCTAAAATTCTTCTAGTATCTGTTACTTTTAAAAAATTTCTACCTAGTACTTCTAACTTTAATTCCAAATTCACAACCTTTTCCTATCTATATATTGCTATCATCAGAGTACAGTCATACATATAAACAGTGTCATGTTCTATATTCCAACTACATCTATTTTAATCTATGGATAACTCCTACTCTCTCATCTGTGCTCTCCAACCTCTTCATTCTATCTTGAATATCCTTGTTGGTCTTGATTGACTCTATAAACCTCTATCCTCTAGCATCCAAAAATCACTTGAAATCAGGGTAACTTACTTAGCAGTTTACATTTCAGATAACTACATTGTTACATACCATCAAAATCTATTTGATCCCATCTGATCCTATCACAGATAATGCTTACCAACATCTACTCTACTCAAAACATCTGTGGAAATGAATATCTCTCTTCTAGTCTACACCACTCTTCTAGTGTGGATCAATCTGGCTTCATTCATAGTCAATTACCCTATAATTGAGTATATAGCTTTTTCCTACTCTTTATAAAACTCCAAACACTATTCTGAGAACTTTAGTGTATACAGAGTAAATAATCGTCTCCACAGATTCTCAGATATAGTCTTAGTTATAAAGTACTAGTATTTAAGATGACTAGATACTCTGTAATTCCTTATTCTGAAAATTGACTAAAATTAGCACTATTTTTTAGTGTTAGTAATAACACATCTTACCATCTTCTAATGGATGTCCATCTTCTAAAGTTTCTAGTTCCAATCCAAAATATGTGACCAGTACAACTTGTAGAGGCATAACACATATGTTGAAGCCAAAGGTCATTTTACTCTGACTTCTGCATTTTCAGATAATGCATTTTACTTAGTTCTTGATATCTGAGACCTGGAAAGGCATTTTGGATAATGAGGTGTGAACTATATCTAACATACCCTAGGTATATTATCTAGTATATAATCTAGTAGTTTATATTATATTAGCTTATTCTGAAAATTGACTAAAACTAGTACCAACTTCTAGTATTTGTGATAATATGCCTTACCACCCTCCAATGGTTTCTTACCTACTAGATCCCCAAGTTCTGTTCTGAAATATGTAATTAGTATAGTTAGTAGAGATATAGTATACAAGCTGAAGCCAAAGATCATTTTAACTGTCTTCCATGTTTTCAGATAATATATAACTTACTTATTTGGACTTCCAAGATATCCTACTAGATTTTGGATAATGAGGTGTGAACTACATCTAACAAGAAGCACAAATATCAGAATTAACTACCTTTCATCTTGTACAAAGATCTACCAAGATTATAAATAACCCAGTTGATCTGTCTGCTGTTCCAACTGAGTACCACAAGTTTTCTGATGCTTTTAGCAAGGCCAAAGCAAAAGATTCTGGCCCCATATCACTCATACAACCTATAGATTAAGTTAGAAAATAAGGAAAAACCATCTGTTGGAACTGTCTATTTATTTTGAACTACCAAACAGAATGTACTAAAGAAGTTCATTAGTGAAAACCTAAACACTAGATTCATATATCATACTTTCTTTTCTCATAAAGCATTAGTGCTTTTTATAAAGAAGAAAGACAGCTTCCTTTGTTTATATGTTAACTTTATGTAAAAGGATAGATATTTACTCCCTTGAATATCTGGCCTTCTTGACTTATTTCAAAAGGCACATTTCTATACAAAAATCAACCTCTGCTATGTATATCACCTGATATAAATCATAGAAGAGAAGAAATAGAAAACAGCCTTCTGTACTTGCTATAATTTCTTTGAATGGGTAGTCATATCTCTCAGTCTGACTGATGTCACTGCAGCTTTCCAATAATTCATGAATAACATTTTCTTAGACCTTCTTGATATCTGTGCAGTAGTTTATCTTAATAATATCCTCATCTATCTAGACAATATGTTCCAGTATAAAGATCACATTAAAGAAGTATTGCACTAACTTCAAAAAGCTAGACTATATACAAAAATAGAGAAATGTGAGTTCTATTCTAATTCTATAGAATACTTAGGATATATCCTATTCCCTTCTAAATTGTCCATGTCTTCTGATAAAATCAAAATGATTCAAAATTAGCCTAAATCTAAGAAAATTAAAGATATATAAGCATTCTTAGAATTTGTTAATTTATATTATTAATTCATTCATAATTACTTAGATATAACCACTTCACTAATCTGACTAACTCAGAAAGATATCCCTTAGAACTTTAATTCTCTATACTATAAAGCATTCAACACTCTCAAAAAAATATTCATCTCTACTCTAATTCTTACCTATTAGATTCCTAATACTCAGATAATTATAGAAACTGATGTATCAGAATATACTCTTACAGCTATTCTTTTGATCATGATGGAAGAGAAAAAGATTCATCTGGTTACACTCCATTCTCATATATTTAAAATTGCCAAACTTAACTACAATATGTACAACAAAAAGCTTCTCACAGTATTTAAAGTCTTCTGTATATAGTACTTTTACCTAGAGGAATTGGAACTTTCTATAGACATTATCATAGATTACAAAAATCTAGAATATTTCTTGACCACTAAAATCCTCTCCTGTTGCCAAGCAAAATGGTTGAAATTCCTCTTTTAGTTCAATCTCATTATTCATTTTTATCCATGATACCTAGGATCTAAGCCAGACACTATTACTTGTAGAAAAGACCTCTATCCTAGAGAAAAAGAGCTGCTTACAATTCTGTTAACTCTCAAAACATATGCTCCATCTTTATCCATAATCAGCTTGTAACATCTTTCTAAGCTACAGCTTTGGTTTCTCTAACTCTTTGGATTGCTATCATTATAAACTTTAACAACTTATATAACACTATTTGTTCAGCAGTTATATAAGACAAATCACCCCAGAAACATTACTATCATCTAGTAAAATATTAGTCATTAGACATATCTGGACTCCTATTCAAGAATAGAAAAATCTATATGTTGTAGGAAAATAATCTTCATATATATATTTTTCAGTATTACTACAATCACATTCTCACAGGATATTTTAGGCAAAATAAAACATTAGAACTTATCTATCACAGTTATACTCAGCTATTCCTATATGTGAATGTCAAAAAGTTTTGTAATTCTTGTGTCACTTTTATGAGGTCCAAACTACAGTACTATAAGCCCTACAGAACACTTAAACAACTTCTAATTCCCAAGTAACTCTGAAACTCAATTTTTATAGATTTTATTAAAAAGTTTTCCTTCTTATCTGACTACAATACAATCCTAGTCATTATTAATAAACTCTCTAAGCAAGCTATATTTATTTTGACAGTAGATACTATTATTTCACATAATCTAGCAAAACTGTTTATAATTTATATCTTCTCTAAGTATAATGTTTCATTTTATATCACTTCTAATTGTAGATCTAAGTTTGTCTCAAACTTCTTCAGATTCTTAGAAACTGCTCTTGATATAAAACTCTATTTTATTTTACCCTGAGAGAGATGGCCAGACAGAACATACCAACCAGATGCTAAAATAGTATCTTCACATCTACTACAACTACTAACAGAATAACTGATTAGACCCAAATAAAGGCTACCATCCAAACATCACTATACACCTGTATTACAAACTTCATTTAGCTTGTATCTCCATAACTAGTCGACTAATTTTCACAAACTAAGTTGTACTGGAAAGCCCCAAATGATGGCTATCTGTACATATATAGAATGTATAAAAGTAACAACAGATTACTAAGATATCAAACTATCAGTAACTATAAGTTTCTTATTGGCCATTATCTCAGAAATGACTAAACAGATTTCCATAATCAAAGTTGCATTGGAAAATACTCATCAAATAGTTTTTGATTATATAAATACTTCTGTATCTAAAAATTAGATCTTAGACTTAACAACATCAATTATTTTTATTAATACCACTCATCATCTATCATTACTATCTCATTATACTGAACTTCTGAATCACTATCAAGTTATCTAAGTTCAAGTATCACAATCAGTGAGTAGCTTATTTTGTAATAATCTGAAAAGAGATATTGCTTTATTCTATGTCCATAAATTCACTATAGATCTTGATGAACTACAAGACACTCTGAAAATAGATATATTCACTGGACAATAATAGTACCAATAATTAGTAGATATATATAAAATTCTGACTCTGAATTTTCAGATAGAACAATAGATATTTATTAAAGCCCAGTTTTTCTATACTATGCAACCTTCAAAAAAACTGTTGGAAAAATACCTAAAATATTCATCTAGTGTTCTATATGTTCATACTTGAACCCACAATATCTAACACTTTCCTCAGTTAATCCAAATTTTACCACTACTAGTCATAATAGATAGCAAAACCAAATACAAGATCTTTTAGATTATAAACTTAAAAATTATCTGCAGATGAGCATGCAAGTTACTCTACAAAGACATCTAGCTAAGATATGAAACTATAAAAGAAAAATCTGACTGGCTACTGTTAGGAGTATAGTATGAAGTACATATATAGTACCAGCCAGATGTCAAAGCTAAGCTTGACATTGTGCACTTTAAGTGTAACTGGTTCAGTGGCTGGTCTGTTCCTAACAGCTACCCATATCCAAACTTACTCATACTTTTAATCTCACATCTATCTTTCACCAAGTCTATTCTAATAAACTTGGTCCCCTTTTATTATCTCAACTCTGATATCCTTTTCTATTCTTGTTTCCCTTTTTCTCTTCTCCTCTTTCTTTTCCTTTCTTTCTCATCTATTTTTTCTTAGACTTGAAGTAGTATGATTTGTTTCTTTTCTTGACCCTTTTTCCATCATGGGTAGAAATCATAGCACTCACTACTTCTTGCATAACTAAGGCTTTAAGAGAGGAATGCTATCATATACTATCCAATATTTATACTCTTCCAGTATGGATAACACTCCATTCCAATCACCTATTAACCTGAGGACCAAATCCTGTATTTTTTATTAATTCCATAGAGTTCCAAATAACAACTTCTGTAATATCCAACAACTCAGAGTATGTACAGTAATAGAATATTATTAGATTATCACTTCCATATTTAAGAATATAAATACTATATACTATTCTTCAGTCTGATAATCAACTTAAATTGTGCTATACTTGTATCTATCCTTCCAAACTCCTGTTATCTGGAAGTTATAACTATATAATGTATAGACTAGACATAATGTTATCTATTAAAGCCAAGGTCAAATTATCTATATAATACTACTTCTAATTTCTTTCACTCTTTGACTTATTAAGTTATTTGTTATGAACTTAAGACTTTAGAGTTAGTTAAAAGGAAAAACCTTGTATTAAGTTAACATAAGAGAACTTGATAGAGAACTCTATACAAGATAGTCTACCTTATATACTAAATCTACCTAGTCTGTGCTAGCTACTTCTACCCTACCCTAAACAGCTATGTGTTAGCCTTAAGGTCAACATGTGTTGTACTCATTGTATAACATTGTCCTTCCATATGTCTCGTGATCTGTGACCATGTCATCTGATATAACTGATGTGTGACAACATGATCTTGCTACTTTAACTCTATCTCTAAGTTCAAAAATAGACAAATGAAAAATAAAAGTAAAAGTAAAAGTAAAAGTAAAAGTAAAAATGAGTAAAGTCCACCTCTTTTGCTCTTGATATTATCTTTCTATCTTCATCTTCTGTGTTATCATTACAGATAACCCCAGCAAGTGTAAATCATCTCTAAAAGTCAGTAAGCTTTGATGTACTATATATAGCTAAGCTTCTTCTATCTAGCTAGTATATCTTTTATATCTAAGGCCTGGCAATTCTTCTTGATTAGAACTGGTGTTGCTTCTAGTTAAGAATAATAAAGAATAAAGAAAAAGATATAGAGAAGGCTCTGTGTTGAGCAGTCTTAAAAATAGAAATCAAGTTCTAATATTATGACTTAAGTCTTAGAGTTAAAACAAAAGAGAAATCTTAACCTCAATGGAGTTCTTAGTATAAAGTATCTATTTTTATATATACTAGACTAATAGTCTATATATAACTATATCTAACTTATCCTAAAAACCATATATTATATATAAAGTTAACATATAGTAATTATATTATATATTCTAGAACCTTTTATATCTTTCTCTGTGTTATGTAACAATGTGACTATGACTGTAATATTTGTGACCAACTTTTGACAGCTATAATAGTCATGCGTAATATTATGTTATAATTTCTTAACTATTAAATGTAAGTTTAGATTTACTCTATAGAGGCTTAGTTATACTTCTAGACTAGTCATTACCTAGACTAGCTTTTGATAAACTAGTAGCTGTCTCTACCTTATTCTAATCCCTGTTGTCCAGTTTTCTACATGGTAGTGGTGTAACAATAGAATATCTTACCCAAATATCATTTGAAATTCTTGAACACTTATGACTCCTCAAGTAAGACTAATTTTCTTATATTGACTTAGTCTTAATTAGAAACAAAAAATAAAAGTGGGAAAGAATATTGTATAATTCCACATTTTACTCATTAGCATTCTTTTACTCACTTTCTTTTCAAAGACATGAATTTACTTGTAAAATCTTAGAGATATCAATTTTTTGGCTTTCTCTTTGAATTTTACTGTTTCTTTTTTCTCTTTCTTTCTAGATTTTTTTCCTTTATTTTTACCATCTTAGTTTTTCCTACTTTAGTTTTTACTGCTTTTCACATTTCTCTAGACATCTTATTATTTGAACTTCTTTATCAGTAAACCTATTTTCAACCAAAGTTCAAGCATTTAAGTATTACTGAACTCTGTTCTGTGGTCTTCCTATTTCTTTATAGTCAACATTTTTTCTCAGTAAATTCTATAATCTTCTTCAGATCAACTCTGCTACTTTTCATGGTCAAATTTTGAGTTGTAATCCTCAAGATTATAATATTATCCTATTCTAATTGTTACTATTGTAAGCTTCTTCTCTTTCTTGGCAATTCTTTCAAATACTTCTATCTAGATTTCTAACTACTTGTTATGACTTAAGCCTCAGAGTTTGGTCAAAAGAGAAAACTTATATGGTTTAGTACAAAAGAACTTGGTAAGATTCTTGATACAGATGTGTCTACTTTATATACATTTGTTACATAGTCTATATGTACCTATATCTAGCCTATCTTATAAGTCTATATAGATAAAGCCCTCATATCTTGATAATATATAATGTCACTCTTTTGCTATATCACATAAGATTGTGATGTTGTAGCAATCACTAGTCAAGATAATTAATAGACCACTTAAGTAAACTTATAAGTAAAGTATCTTATGAAGATTATAAAAGAACTTAATAAGAAGCTTCTGATGTATTTCTACACTATTTATACAATGGGTACATGGTCTGTACTAGTGATAAATAACCCTACCCTAAAATACATATGTTGTTTATAAGTTCACTACACTGTTATTATAAGATAAACATATTGCAACTATACTCTTGTATTATTGTTCTAGTTCCTTCTACTTTGTTTCAAACCTATGATATCACATGATGTGACATATTATGTGACCATGGTCACATGCCTCTTTATTGTCCAAAAGAAAAAGAAAAATTAAATTAAAAAAATAGATAAAAAAAAAAAGAAAATCAAAATAAAATATTAAAAACCAAGTGTACTATGATATGTAATTATGACTGTAATCTGTTGTGACTTGCTAGTGATATTTGTCATACCTTGTCACATTACCTTATTCTCTCTAAGTTCAAAGTAAAAGATAAAAAAAGAAAAGAGATAAAAAATCCAAGTAGAAATTAGAAGAGACTTTAAACAAAAGACTAAAACTGAAAAAAGCAAGTCTACTATCTTTGATTCTGACACTACTTAGTCACTATTATTTCCTAGTTATATCAATACTATTTTACTAAATTGAAATATATTTTTAGTAACATTTAGGATAGTTGTTACTTCTAGAAGTTTATTCTATTTTCTTAGAACTTTCTAAAGATAAGTGCTCCTATACTGTTATAAACTTAGGCTTAAGAGTAAGAGCAAAAAAACAACCTTATATTAAATAACACAAAAAAACTTAATAGAGTTTCAGTTATAAAGTGTCTATCTTATATATACTTGGCTATAGTCTATATTATACTAAACTTAGCCTATCCTAAAGGATATATATACTATATAATATTATTATTTTACAATTTTCTATATTCTTTTGCAATATATGATTATGTGATATGTGACAGATATGTGACAGTCACATATGATGTCATGCTAATTTCTTAACTCTAAATCTAAAAAATAAATAAAAAATAAAAATAAAAATAAAGATGAGAAAAGATATAAAAATAAATAAAGTTCATTATCTTCAACTCTGATATTATCTCTCCTTTAAGATTTTTTTTCTGGAGAAACTAACTTTCATTTTTGCAAGTTTCTCTTTAACTTCTTCAAATACTCATTTTCAAATTTCTTATCATCTCATTTATACAATATCTTTGCTATATACTTTTCTGATAACTTCTCTCTTCTAAAGTTTCTTTCCTCTACTATATTCAACTTTTCTTGTCTCCTTATATTATACTCTGCTGTAAATCTTTTTCATTACACTGAGTACTTCACAACTTTCCTTATTTTTCTTTTATTTAATATTTTTTCTACCTCTTATTCTTCAACTCTATTTATCTCTACCAGTTTGACTTTCTCCACTTTGTATTCCCCTACTTGTTTTCTATACTATACTACTCAATTAATATTCATAACTAGGTAAATTCTTATAGATATTAGTAATCAATAGTTTGATCACATTAATAGAAACTATTTTATCAATAATATATAGACTAACATATCAATCCACTAATTTTTTTACTAGCTATTTCACAAACTCTATTGCCTTCTCTACTTTTTCTTTTTTTCTAATATTAGCCTCCATTCTCAACTTCCTGCCATAATTTTTCATAAACAGAGATACTTTTGTTACTAAATATATCTTGTTATTTACTGCAAACTCTGCTGTTGCTAACTACCCTAGCTAATTCTTTTACCTATAATCAATAAAAAATTAGAGATATTATTCTAACTTCTGATTCATTTGTTTAGTTTGACCATCTGTTTATAGATGAAATGATGTCAACAACTTCATCTCAATATTCAACATTCTATTTAACTCCTTAGTCAACTTTGCTGTAAACTATGGTCTCTTATCTGATATCACACTCTTGGGCAACCTATGTAACTTCCATATATTATCCTCAAACAATCTTACCAACTCTTTCGTTATTACCACAAAATAGGCCATCTTTGATAATTTATTGCAGACTACTAGAATTGTATCCTTCCTAGCTACTAACAGCAACTTTATAATAAAATAAACTATCAAGTGCATTCATAGTTTCTCTAGTATCTCTTTTCTGTTCTTCATTCTCTAATATATATCACAGTTCTCTACATATTTTCTTATATTCTTAGTTACTCCTAGCCACTAGTAGTTTCTCATTACTTACTTTGTTATTTTCCATCTCCCTTCATATCCTGCCATCAGCACATTACAGTGTAACTGGATTATCTTCACCCTCAACTCTTTATCCTTTAGTATATATACTTTTCTCTTCTTTATTACTAAATCTTCTTCCATCTGC